>Ga0116170_10000802_pt1 | contig 32927 bp, 31 predicted proteins | sample AD_JPNHW1_MetaG_FD_89797 | JGI IMG/M metagenome (GOLD analysis project Ga0116170, IMG submission 89797) | Active sludge microbial communities of municipal wastewater-treating anaerobic digesters from Japan - AD_JPNHW1_MetaG | ecosystem: Engineered > Bioreactor > Anaerobic > Digestate | place... | reverse complement strand
AGCTTCAACATTCTTAGAAGAAATCTTGCGCTCAGCATCAGTCTTTTTGCTAAGTGCGTTTTTAGCCACCATTGCATCCAGGATAGGGTTTTCTTCAAGAAGAAATTCTACTTCGCCAAGACGCTTAGAGAACACTACGGTAGAGTTAGCAGCGAGCTTGACGCTCATGTTTGCGTTTTCATTTACGAGTTTATACCAAAATTTAGCCATATGCTATTTACACTCCTTGGGATTTTAGTTAAAAACCGACCCTATTAAATATAACAGGGTCGGTTTTTTAAAGCAATTAATTAAGAACACACCGACGTTTTTGTTACGGAGCTTTCCTAATATTGATCTTGGCAACTGCTTTTGCATTTACAAGGCCGACTCCGATGTATTCCCAAATCTTGTATTTCAGGAATTCGGCGCGGGTTTCAATCCAAAGCTTGGTGTCGGTGAGGGCGAAGAATTTGCCCAGAAATTCCGGTGCAGTGAAGAACCAGATTTCGTTGTGGGGAACCAGGTCAGTTTTGTTAGTGATAAACACGCGTTTGCCATGGAGGCTTTCTTCGGTCAGACCCTGGAACAGTACGTCGTAGGCCTTGTCACCGAATTCAGGGCGGCCGTTGCCCATAAGGTCATTCCAGCAGGAACGATTCATGAGTACTGAGCTGCACTGAAGCTGATCGCCAGATTCAAGTAAGTTATAGCCAGTAGTAAGAACACGAGCATTGAGATAAGGCTCGGTAGTGACCACGTCAAAGAGCTTGCCGGTATGAGTGACCATAGCGTTAAGCTGATCTACGAAAGTCTTGTCTTCTTCTTTTTCTACGGCCATCAGGGCGTTCTTTTCGATGATTTTAGTAATTGGCATCGAATAAGAGAGCAGGTCGCCTTCTGAGATTTCGTATTCTTTCGAAGCGACTTTATGGAACTTAATGCCCATGCTTTCGCCGCGAATGTATTCGTTATCAGATTCGGCGTTGAACGGCAGAGATACTGCTTCTGCATCACGTTCAATGTCAATTACTTTCTGAAGACCAGGGCGGCCGCCTTCACGAGAAGGTACACGGTCGCATTCTTCTTTAGTAATTGGTTCCGGTGGAACGATCTTGCGCAGGAATGAACTTTCACGAATTTTATCGCGAATGTACATATCGCTGGCTGCGGCAACTTTAGTATGAGTTGCGGGGTCCTGTGATCTCATGGCTTTAAGAAAAAGCTCATTGATCATGTTGTCAGTAATATCGTATGTAGCCATAATTGGTTGATTCCCCCTCGGTTGATATGGTCTTACTTAAACAGACCAGTGAGTACCAGACGGCCTTCAGCATGCTCAGCCGGTCCGATAACTACGTGTGCTACTACTACGTTAGCACCGATAGCCGCGCCGAACTTAAGAACGTCATCGGCGTCTTTCTTAACTGTTAAGCCAGCACCTGCCAGCATAGCGGCCTCGTCGGCTGCGATAAACATGTCGGTTTCGAATTCAATAGGACCTTCGAGGACGACAGTTTTACCAGTAACCATGGTGTCGAATCTGCCAGATTCTGAGAACAGCGGCTTGGCAAGATTAACATAAGGTGCGTCTGAGCTAAATACTTCAGGCACGCCATAGGTTTCTTCGCCTGCTACGACAGCCATAGGCACGACGAGAGAACCATCGGGGAGTTCAACCCCAGTTTCAAGATCGGCGAGTTTAACGCCACGATACCCAACATGCTTGGTTCTGCGTTCTTTAAGCATGGTTTCCTCCTATTAAATTAATGTGACTAATACATCTAACAGGGGATTCCTGCTAGTGCTATTACCGGAATTATTAGAAGCGATAATTGCTTCTCCTAATTTGAGAACTGCCTCGGTCTTACCAAGCTCCAGGGCTTTTTCTACTACATCCATGTCCTGAGATGCGAGCTTTTTTGTCCGCTCGTCAATGTCACGTCTTACGTCGTCTCCGACGATCAAACGCGTAGCAATGACTCTGGCGCGGGCTGATTTTTCCATCTCAGTCATTTTTTGTTTCAGGGCCCGAGCTTCGGCTTCAGCGTCAAGGCATCTCTTGTCAGCCGCTTCGCTTTGCTTGGCAGCCAGTTTGAGAATCTTAGCGATACTTTTTTTGCTGATAGCCATTACGCTACACTCCTAAGTATAATTAACGACCGAGAGGATTGATGCCCATGGATACTAAGTAATTATAAGCCTGGGCTACTTTAACGCGTTCTGCCTGTTCAAGAATTCTGGCTGATGCCTGTTTTTCAACTACTTCGTCAGAGAGAACGTCTACAGTTACGTCATAGCCGACCTGAGCAAGTTTGAAAAGCATCATAGCATCTTCAGAGGACATCTTGGCCATGGCAGACTTAACTTCGCCTGGTGTCAACGGGGTTTCTTCTCCGCCAGCAGACTGAGGTGCTACACCCTGCATCGGATCAGTCGGCCCTTTTACGCCCATGCTGGCGTCAGTAGCGTTAGTTTCGGTAATGCGCTTATCAGCATCGGCCTGGGCGGCATTTGCTACGGTACCGGGGTCAGCTTTAGGGTTAGCAGTCATGTCTTTGTCAAGACCGAAGACGGCAGTGCCGTCTACAGCTACTTTAAGAATTTCCTGGGCAAGTTTGGTGTAATCGATTTTGCTCACAAGTTTCGCTCCTGCGTTCTTGGTGTTGTCCAGCTCTGCCAAAGCAGCAGCTACGATATCTTCCGACTGAGAAGACGACTCGCCGTCCTCGTCTTCAGATTCTTTCTCGTCTTTCTTTTCTTTGTCAGACTCTTTGCTTTCGTCTTTGCTTTCGTCTTTGCTTTCTTCTTCCTCTTTTTCGTCCTCTTCTTTTTCCATTTCTTCAGCAAGCTTAAGAAGGGTATCAGTAAGAACGTTCATCTTGGAAGTAGAACCAGAAGTAGCAGAAGCAGTTTTGACATTGCTTTTAGCCTTCAGATTCAGGATATCCTGAATGATGGTATTTGATGCAGTCATCACTCTTAACTCCTTTTCAGAAATTTTATAGCTAATTGACATAAATTAGTCAACTTTGCATACACGCAATTAAAACTCACAATTAAAACTCACCTAATGGTATAGAATATAATTGTTTCAAAGTCAAGCTGTTAACTCCGGCTTTCTTAGATCTTATCAATGGCTCGATATATAAGTCTCTATTAGCCGCTCTCTGTGCGAGTATATTGCTAAGCTCGTCTTTATCAGGAGATATAGCCTTTGCCGCTAACGCCGTCCCGGCACTTATTAATGGCAGCATTGATAGGCTATCAGACGACATGGCTTTGCCTATTAGAAACGACAGCATCGACGCCCGTGAGATTTCTTTCATAAGCTCAGGAGTAATTATGCTGCCTAAATCTGATAAGTCATCTTCTATGCTAACACGGTTTAGCTGATTAGCCACAGCCTGCTGGCCCAGCATAGCGCCGATAGCAGCGTCATGTGCGTTAAGACCGGCCGCTAACTTAATTTTATTACCAGGCATGCCTAAGTCAGTCAATACGCAAGAGTCGCATTCAAAGTAAGCGTTATTATCTAACACAGCGTTAGCTAACTTATTAAGTCCGGCTTGCATAAATAGCATGGCCTGTACTTCGTTAGGCCTGAAATAAGCGTTGCTGTATTTAATGCTCTCACTTAAACCGGCAGCTGTCTTAGTGCGTGACGCTATATCATGCAAAAGCTCAACAGGCCTGTTGCTAATGCTGTCAATAAATGATAGGTGCACGCTGGCGGTTTTCTGCATTTCTGCCTTTATACTTGATGGCGTTATAATGCCTCGGAATCCCCGCAACGGATCTGATATAGCTGCCGTTTTACTGGCGCCGAATATTTTAGCCAGCACGCATGCTGTCTTGTCTGCCGGGACTATTACGATCGAAATATCAAAAAAGTCCGGATCAGGGTTAAATAAGAAGACTTTGCGCCCGTCTGGGTATACATAATTTAACCCAGTCTTGGTTACGTGATCACAATAGTCTTTTGGCGATGGAGCCTTGTTGCCGCAGATCGAGCAAGTGTCGTATGGCACCCGGCAGCCCATCGATAAATTTACTAAGTCGTCATTTTCAAGTTTCTTAACTATGTCTTTGGGGAGCTTATTAGTGTCATGGCCGATTATAAGCTCTACGCGATTCATTCTCGGATTGTAAGTCGAAAATAATATTTCACCGTAGCCTTTAGCGGGGTCTTTATTAACATGGTGCATGAACGGCGTGCCTTTTAAAAAGCTGCCGTGATTTTTAAGCAGCTCGTCACGCTCGAAATAATCACCATTTACGTTAGAAGACCAATACTCACCGGCCCCTAAAGCGTTACATAGCGAATAATGCATCCCATCTTTTGGAACTAGCTTATTAATAAAAGCTAAAATCTCCGGCGGCCATTCACTGGCAGCAGCATGTTTTACCAGGCTGCCACCATTGGCGCGTATTTTATACAGCGTCTTTTTAGAATTATCCGCCGAAGAGTAGTCTAGCAACTTATCCATTTTTTTAAACGTTAGGGCCCACGCCCCTGATAAGCATATTCATAACGTCAGTCTTAGATTTATTAGCGGCACCTTCGATGTCTAATATGCTTTTTAACGTTGGGAAGTCTACGCCCTGCATATTATACTCAGCCATGTTCTTAATAAACTGCCCGGCTACTAATGGATTTCGGGTCATAGCTGGAGAGTACTGATTCATGATGCCCCAGTAATCATCGACTTTATTTGGGTCAATCTCTTTTAATTCCGGAAAACGTTCAAACATTTCTTTGTATGTTTCCTGCGTGCGTTTATAATCTTGATACTGATCATACATAACGGAGCCAATGGCCCCGGCACCAAGGCCATAAAGCACTGACTGCAGGCCAGGTCTTACGACGTCTCGCAAAGCAGATCCTAAAATACCACCGGCGCCTTCTACAGCAGCGGCACGTTTTTCACGAAACTTAGTAGCAATGCTTAAATGATTTGGCATGTTCCCTCCGGAGGCGCCTTTGTACAAGGGCTTTTTATTTACGATATCTTGAAAATTGCTTCTTTGTTCTTGGCTCAGTCCCAGCGCCGGATTCAGCTGCATAGGACTCATGGCGGGTATGCTGTTATTTCCAGACACCATGCTTTTGATGCCCTCAGTACCGCCGCCGTATAAAAATGCTCCGCCTAATAAGGCGCCAATAGGACTAAAGGCCATATTATCCCTCGATTAGCTTTTTGTAAAACTCTAAGGCAGACTGCCCATCGTCAATAGTATACGCTACGCTTGGCTGAGTAGTCGAGCTTTTTTCCGCAATACCGTTGCAAGAATTAAACTCCTCAATCTGATCTATGATCTTTTTATGATTAGAGATATTATCGATAATCTTAATTATCGGATCTTTAGTCACGACTTTTACGTCGCGCTCAGCAATATAAGCATCGTGTTCCGGCACAGCAGGCTTTTTAGCTTCAAGCAAGAGCTCAGCTGCAATCTTGCTATCACGACTTAATAGATCTTCTGCAGCTTTGGTAAAAACAGCATTAGCAATATCGGACTTGTCAGTGTTGTCGAAAGCCGACCAGAGCTTAAACGGATTAGAGTGCATAGCAGCTGCCTTAATTAAGCTAACAGCAGTCTTAAGCTCGCTGGCTATCTTAATACTAGTCATAATATACTCGGCCTTAAGATCTTCAATGCGATCTTGCAGCTTAAGTTTATTCGAGATTTTTTCTCTGTTGGCAAGTGTGTTTTTATGCGTGTCAAACATGCTGCTTTTAGCGCCGGCAACTTTGATTTTGAAATCTTCGTCGGGAGTGCTTATTAGATTTAAGAAATCTGGATTAGCATCATATTCCGGAGCAAACACTGAGCTGTTATTTAAGCTCGCGCTTTTAACAAAGTAATTTATGTCTTTTTCAGAAGCTTCTTTCACAGGCTTTGGCTCGCTTTTTAGATTTGATTCCGAAATAATTTTGCCGGCATCGGCCAGTTCAAATTCGAAACGCCGGTCAGAAGCGCTGGCCATTTTATTTAAATACGTGTCTAGGTTGGCGGCTTCACACACACGTGAAATCTGATTTGCATTTAAATTATGCTGTGCTGCTAACTTAGCAATGCTGGAATTTAATGGCGTATTACTATCGGCAAATGCTTTCGCGGCAGTCTTGCCAAGTTCTTTAAACAGCTTCTCATCCATTTCATGTCGCTCCTGGTTTACAGCGCTTATCGTCGCGTCTGAAATTATATAGCATTTGCAAAGCCTTTAGTCAAATAGCTTTATCTTAGTAAATTAGCGCTAAATATGGCCGCCATCCGCCCGATCATACTAGCATGAAAAGAGTCATCCGGCAACACGTGATCATAGTACATAGACCCACTGCGGGAGAAGTCGATGTATACAGTCGTGAAGTCCTCACAAAAAGGCTTAAACTCTTCCCATTTAGGGAATAAGATTTTCTTATTTTTTATGTCATGTATGAATTCTGACATGCAGCGAGTTCTGTGAAACGTTATTTTGCTATCGTCGACCTCTGGGTCCCACTTCATTTTTTCTTTTACGTTCCCAGATGCGTTAAATTCTATCAAAGGCATATCACCGACTAAGTCTTTTAGCTCTGTGTTATGGTAAAAACCAGCCCCGTGATCGACGCCAATGATATTTACTTTGTGTATCTTAGCCAGCTTAGCTACTTCTTGAACTTGCTTTCTAGGATCGCTCTCACGGCCTATGTATTTTTTCATCCACATGATCTTATAAGTACCGTTCGCCATAAGGCGGCCTAGCGTAGCTACGGTGTAGCCTGTCGGTAAAAAGCCTTTGGCCGCTCCCAAGCTATCCTCGCCATGTCCCCAGTCTACGCCTAATGCAAGCACGCCGGTATGTTGGGCACCTGTAATTGGCAACGCGTTAGCGTCTTGCGTGCACGCGCTAATTAAGTCAAATTCTGACAACGGATTGGCACCTACGTCGAATGGTGATGCCAGGACTTCGTTATGAAATTGATACGTTGGATACGTATTATACTTATCAAGCATCTCTTCCCAGTTAACGTTTGGAGATAACAGCTGCGGCAAACGTACGCCAAATAATCGCTGCGCTTCAGGGCTAGAATTCGTAGCAACCCATTCGCCCTGGAAAGGTGGGCCTAGCACTCCGTCGCATTTTTTACACACGACGCCAGTTTTGCCTACGTTTTCTATTCCAAGTATATTCCAACGATTGCAATGCGGGCATTTTATAATAAACTCATGCTTAGTGCTTTTCTGATAAAGCTTGTTAAGTGTGTTATTAAATGTTTTAGGAGTGCCCGCATATGAACGGCGTCGCTGATCGGGCTCCGAGCCAGATAGTACTTCGTCGATTATGCCTACGTTATCCCAGATAATATCCTGGACTTCGTCAAGTATGACTTTGTTAGCCGAGATACCGCGAATAGAGTCTGCACTTAGGTATGCGTATCTTAAGAAGCATTTAGAATTATTGGCAAAGCTTTTGTCAAATACGTTAGATACGCTGTCGGCGTCCATCATAAGGGTCTTAAATACGGGCGAGTACTTAATGACAGGCATAAGCTTATCGGTTGAGAAAGTCCGGGTCTGTTTTTCTCGTGGCGTGACAAATAGCGTGTTAGTCCACGGCAATAATAATGCATCGATTAAGATTTCATTTGCCAGTGTAGTAGACTTGCCCATTTGGCGGCCCATCATATAGACCGAGCTGCGCTGAGGCTTGTCATATATAAGCCTGAACATCTCTCGTTTCTTAAAGCTAAAAGGCTTGCCTTTAAGAGTAAATACCCGTTCGACTAAATCAGACCTGCGCATTAGACTATTTCTCTTTCATTATTAGAAAAATCTGTTAGCGTGTAGCTAGTGTCATGCGTTTCTAATTTAAGTTCTTCTAGTAAGCTACGCAGCACATCGTTGTCGGTAGATTTCTTATTCATTTTATCGATGCGATCGCCGATTTTCATTACGGCGTATGCTGCGTCTTTTACTTCTCCGATTGGCGCTTTCCTGTCAGACATTTCTTTGTAGCGTGTGTATATGTCAGCCAGCATTTCTTCTAGAATTAATCCATAATGCAGCTTTAGCGTGGCACCGACAGATTTAGCTGCTGCCAACGGATTGCCGAATAAAAGCTTGCTTATTGCTGCGGATAGCGAAACAGAAACTAAGTCATCTACCGAGCGCTTAAGCATGAGAGTAGGCAAGCCTTTACGGTCCCAGAATACATTTATAAGCAGCGCTATGCCGTCGTGGCTTATCTCTCGGCTAAATTTCCTATTGAAGTTTTCTACAATAGTAGTAACCGTTACACTTGGGATAGTAGCCAGGACTAGTATATATTCGCGATAATACTTAACCGAGATAAGATCCCAGCTTTCTCTCATGGCCACTGACATGCTTTCTACTGCAGCTAAATAACTTTCTAAGTCGTATTTTTTAGCCAGGCTCATTTTTACGCTGGCGTCTCCGGCTGCATAAGCCGATATGTCCTGTGTCAGTTCTGGTGTTAGCAGATCTTGCAACGTACTGGTGCCAAGAGTTCTGGCCATGCCTATGGTGCGCAAGCAGGCCAGTATCTGTGTCACTGGCCTGCCGCGTAATAATGCGCCGTATACGTATCTCCTGAACGGATATGGAAATGTTGTTTCCAGCATTTTTAGATTATTAAGCCCCTTCTCTGAAGACTGTGAGTTCCCGTATCAGTGCGTCCATCGCTTCCATCGCATTAGATAATATCTCTTCGTCGACTACGTCGTTGCCTAACCGCACGCTGGCCATTAATTTAGCCATGTTTGATAGCGCTTTTTTGTAAACAGGAATTTGCTCATAAAACTCAGTGGCAGTATCATCTTTAAGATACTCTAACGATAGCGCAGAATCAACACTTTCTTCGCTATCTAAGTAAGTAGCGGTCTTTACCCAGTTAACTTTGGCAATTTTATTACGCAAGCTCTTGCTTAAAACGGCACTGGCACGTTTTCTTAACGGGATAAAAACAATGGCCTGGCCATTTGACTTAGCTTCTTCAGCAGTTTTAATGATATCTGAGCTTCTAACACCAAAGCTGTCTAAATAATAAGGCAGCGCGTTGCTGTCGCATAAGATATTTTCGCTGGCAGATTTTATGGCAAAAGTATTCCCGCCTCGAAAGATAATTTTCAAGGGCTCGGTTTGTTTGGCTATTTTGCTTAAGTACTCACGCTTAGAAGTTATTAAGTTCGTACCATGAATCGTGGCTACTTTATATAAAATCGTGTTAGGCGACAGATAAAGTGGCTTAGCGTCTGACGGCAGTAACGCCGTGCAGTCGTTAGCAGCTTTCTCTTTGTTAAACTTGTTTAAGATAACGCCAATAAAAGCATCGCCTGAGGCCTTGGTCTTTCCGATAATTGCTTTGCCAATAGGCAGCTCGATTACGCGCTCAACTGTAATAGGCTCTAAATAGCCGGCGTCGCTGCTTGGCATTATTTCTTCACCGGGCAATAGCTCGTCTGGCGCCTTACTGGTAAGAGAACTAATAATATCACTGGCAGGCATTTTGGACGGCACAGCTTCTGCATTTTCTACGTCGTGCAGCAAACCGCCTTTGCCTAATCCCATCAAGGCACCAGGGCCGCGCATTTGTTTTATTTTAATTACCATCACAGGAGCTGTCTGTCCGTCAGAATCGCCGTCGCTTAAGAAATTAAACATGCCCGGGCCTGAGACTTTCTTGAATAATTTATCCAAAACGCTGCCCATGCCCCCCATACCTATGCTGGGAATGTCGTTGCTGTCATCGCTATCTAAATTAGCTAAGGCACAGGCGCTACCGGTTTTTATGAAATTGACATACTGCTCAGGCATGTGTCGCTTAACAAAAGCCTTGGCTTCCGAGAAAGCTGCACTGATTTTTTCCCGCTTATTATTCGTGTCAGTTACATATATGCTGCTGTTCAAAAAGCTATCCCGAGTCACGAAAGCGCTTTTGTATTTTCTAACGGGAGTTTTTAATATATTACTCACGACAGCATTAAAGCTTGAATTCTTAGCAGCGGCATTTTTGTAAAACTTATCAGTTGCTATAAGCTCGGCCAGCTTAGTCTTGCCTTCGTCCGAGATAACTGACGCTGTAATTACTCGCGTGTTTCTATTGCCGGAATAATAAGGCGTGTTGTCTAAAATAGGCTGAGAATAAAAGTCGATGCTGTCTTTGTTGTTCATAGGGTCTCCTAAAGAAACGTTGCTATTAACTAAATTAGAAATCAAATCAGAAGTAAGATACTGCCATTCGCCATCGACCAAGGCAATATCTAACGGCTGCATTTTCTTGCTTTTTACGATTACGGGAATGACTAATACACGTCCTCCGATATCTACCGAGTACGAGCCCTTGGCATATAGCTTCTGCGGCTCGAAACGATCTAGCGTAAGCTTTATAGGAAAATTAGCCAACTCAGGAAAGGCTGAGAATAAAATGCGATTCATTTCACCTGTCCAAGTAGCACTGTCTTCCGGCAGCTCGATCTCATACCCTAAATTATCAGGCGTAAATATCCGTTCTAGCATCTTATTTCCCTCCTGGAGCAGCCGGTGCTACTGGTGCAATTGGCTTTCCGAACGTGTGTAGTATGCCGCGATCTGCTGCACTGCTTACCGAATCTCCGAATTTTTTAGCAGCATACATGGCACCGCCAATACCAAGACCTGCAGCCCCTAGTAAGCCAGCCCATCCCAGGGACGCATATTTGTCTCGGCGATATTTAGCCATGGCCGTTTTGGTAATTGCATCAAAATCTATCTGGGCGGCGGCATCTTTGTTTAGCATGTAACGTATTCCGCCAGCCGTAATAGGCAGGCCAGCTAAAATTCCTCCTGCAACTAGGCCACTTCTGTCCTTTTTAGGGAGTGAGTTCTGCATAGGAAAATTGACAGTGGTCATCCCCGGATTTGGAGTGAAGACATTCTCCGAAGGCACCTGCTCAAACGAAGACTGAGCTTTTGTGGCCTGTGCTGGAGCCTTTTTTCCCCTCACTTTCATAGAAGTAGTTTCAGAGTTTTGAGGGTACTTGCTCTCTGAAGGGAGCTGCCCAAATGTTGCCTGAGTTGCAGAAGCCTCGGTCTTACCTACTGGAGCTGCTGGGGCTGCTGGAGCTGCTGGGGCTGCTGGGGCTGCTGGAGCTGCTGGAGCTTTTTTTGTGCGGACAGGGCCGGACATGCCTTTCCAAAAGTTTTGCACTGGCGCGGTCTGTCTAATGCGATTATAGCCGCCCATACCGGCACCCATGGCACCGCCGGCGATGCCACCCATGGCAGCGCCACTGAAAGCGCTGCTAAGCCTGTTGCCTAAGCTGGCAGCTACTGGATTGCCATTAGAGTCATACCGCTCAGTAGGCATTAAAAAGCCTCCGACGCCGCCTACGCCAGCGCCCATCATAGAGCCGTGCATTGCTCCTGGTAGAGCCCCTCTAGCGAAGCGGTTAAGCACTTTGCCAAATTGTACAGGGGCTGCCTGTTTTTCTAAATACCTATCCGAAATAATCAGGAATAAATTATTTTCTGTCATGGCTTTGTTACCTGCTTAAGCTCTTAAAAGCGTTTACGATTGCGGCCGACGGCCGAGTTTTTGGCATTTTGGCACTGCCCATTTTCCGTTGTTTTTCCTTGTCGTCGTACTTAATAGCAGGGAATGGTCTGGGCATTACATTATTAATAGCAGCATTTGGGTGTATAGAAGGGCCGTATATCGGACCTGGGGCAGGTAACGGTGCGAAGTCATTTCCGCCGTCGTCGTTACTAAAGCCAGCACCATTATAGTTACCGTAAGCATAAGCAGCACCGGCAGTGCCAAGTGCACCTGTACCAGCCAACGTGCCTAGCGCCCCTAATGCGCCAATTCTCTTAGCCTTGTCCCCCATCTGGGACATAAGCATCTGCCGAGTCGGATCTAGACCTGGGGCGGCATTGAACATCTCATTTGGCTGTAAGATGCCTCGCTTGTGCAAATCATTCATTTTAAAAAACTGATTTCTTAACTGATCAGCGGCTTTCTGGTCAAAGCCAGGAGTTAGGTTCATTTCTAAATTACCATAAGCGTTAGTGAAATCCGCTTTGTCGCCGCTGCCCATGGCTCTTAAAATAGATTGGTCCTTGTTTAGGATTGCCTTCCCCGTCAGTCTGTCTATAAGCCTTGGGATTCTCGCCCCAATGTAGCCGCCAGCTATTGTTCCTGCCGTTGACGATCCTGGTATTGGAACTGCCCATCCAATTGCGTTGCCTAATGCAGCCCCCGCTACTGCGGATGGCGCAGATAGGTCTCCTTTAGGGTAAATGGCATTTGGGTTACCGAAGCGCTTATTTAAAGCACCTTCGCTGACTTCTTTTAAAGTCTTAGAAGTATCTTTATTTAGCGTCGGGAATATTCTTGCAGCTGCTGCGTCAAATTGCCTTGCAATCGCCGGGTCATTTAAAGCCTTCACGTCCACACCCATCATGCTCGCCAGCATCTGGCGTTTAACATGCGTGTTATAATCATCGCCGCCGCCAAGCCATCGGCGCAGCAAGCCCTTTTGTGCGTCGTCTGCCCCTAGACTCGAATGCAGTCGGGACATTAATGCTGCCACGTCGCCTTCGTTGCGAAATTCGGCCGTGGGCATACCTGGGGCGCTGCCATTTCTTTTGGCGATCGTCTGGGCATTAGCTACTATTTTTTCGATTTCGGGTCCGAGCTTGGCGTTATTTAAGAAAGCCTCAACTACTTCTGGCGGTGCGTTCCTGCCAGCTAATTGCTTGGCCAAGTTGCGCATGTTATACGCACCGGCACCGGCGCCGATAGCAGCACCACCGACGCCGTAAGTCAATGCATTAGTCAAACGATCACCGATGCTTGGGCCTTTAGTCGTTTTGGCACCTAAGGCATTCTCTGTTTCAGTGCTTGGTGCAGTAGCAAATCCTAATAGCGCGCCGAGACCTGCGCCTGGCACTGCGCCTTGGCGGCCGCCATAACGAGCTAGCTGCATTAGCGTCTGCGGATCGGTCAGACTTCCTGACATGGTTCGGGCCCGACTGCGAAGCAGATTCTCAAAGCCTGAATTTATGCCTTTCATCGCCACGTCATCGGCTCCGGCAAAAAACGTTCTAAGTTTGTCTGCACTCAGATTATTAAAAATTGATTCGAAATTTTTCATATTTGGGCCGGCCATGTTTAACTCCCTTTATTATGCCTGATACGATCAGCATACGTAGTAGCGATTTTCTTAGCAGTATCCGTTATATTTTCTTCCAAAGATTCGCGTGTGATATCTTTCTTAGCAATATCTTTTATGAAGGTGTTAGCATAGCGGTCAATAAAGTCACGATACTTCTCCATAATAGACTCCGCGCTACATAGTATTCTGCCATTCACACCGACGATGAATTTAAATTTTGGAATAGAAGTCAAGATATCATCATCAGACGATTCAGTCTCTCTTACTATAAGTGAAAAGATAGATTTGTCAATTCCGGCTTCGAGAGCCTCGCTGTCTTCAGTATTATGAAAGCCAATCTTAACAAATAAAATATTAGACTTCTCGGTCGAGCTGTCTCGAAATATCCAGCTCGTAGTCGTATTCAGAGTCTTGGCATCAGAGTCCATAATTAAGTCAGCCGCATCAGTCGTAACACGGGCTCGCTGGGAATTTACGTTGATTGTATTATTCGCGTTATTTAAATGAAAATAGCACTTGGGGGATGCCTGTAGAGCAATATGTTCAGCCGTGCGGCGCATTAGAAAATAGCATTGATCGCTGGCCTGTATGCAGATATCCCCCATACCGATTCTGCGTTTATTAACAGTACGGTCGTCTCCGGTCGTCTTGTTAGTGCTATCAGGTAAGCCATCAGGATGGGATATAAATCCTAATATGGCAAACTGACAAAACCCGTATTCAGCCACAAGCACGTCAGAATTATTCTGTGGCATCGCGTACATTCCATTGCCATTTAAGAACGAATACGGGGACAACCAAGGAACGTCGTCTGCTACGCGCCCGCCAGGTAGCCTGACTTTGGCAGTGTATGTCAAAGTGTTAGTGACTATAATCGTGCCTTCGTGAATACGGATCGGGAATTTTCTGTAAAAATCCTGCATTATAAGTCGCCTTCTTGCTTAATTAACTCGGACAAGTTCTCGTTTAAACGCAGCTTATCGAATGCCGTTTCTTTTATTTGCCGTATACGTTCTTTTGAGACATAAAGTACTTTGGCCACCCATTCTAACGATCGGCGCATTTCGCCACCACGGCCAAATAGCAGGCTTAGCACAAAAGCTTCTTTCGGTGTAACTGCGCTTTCTATTATCTTCCATAGTTTTTTCTCGAAGTCTTTTCTGGCCAAATTATCGTCTATGGCATTTTCAACTAAAGGCGTCTTAGCCAAGCTGTCTTCATAAGTCACGAAGTCTTCTAACGTAGCCACGCCACCGGACTTGGGAGATTTAATAAGCTCTAATACGATGGCCACACGTTCCTGAGATTCATTTAGCTGTATAGATATCTCCCGATAATTAAGCTCTGGATTGGCGTCTAACAAATGCTTGACTTTGCTTATTACCGCATACATGCTCCCAGGCAGGGCCATGAGGCCTATGCTTTTGCGTGCGGCACTAAACATTTTCATGCGCACCCAATGCTGAGCGTATGTTAAAAACGACGAAGTATTACAGTCATATTTTTCTAATGCCCGCAGTATGCCTTCGAAGCCTTCGCTGAGAAGCTCGTCTATCTCTACGCCCGGGTACCGGTTGGCTATTTTTCTGGCTGATTTGTACAAGTAATTCTTGTACTGGTTAAATAAAGCAGCCATCATGCTTTTGTTATGCAGGATTTTCTCTTTATTCACGCATAAGAACACGTCTACAGTCATTGTGTCTGACGCAAATAATTTATTTAACTTCTGGCATGAACAGCTCATATCGTACTCTCTCTTGTTCCAAGTCTATTACTTCGGATAAGACTAAAATCGACTCGATCAAAGATATCTTCTCAGCCGGAGACTTGTCGTTCAGGGCTGAAATAATATTAATAATCTTGATCGTATCACGCTTAAAGGCTTTCAGTAGCTCTTCTTTTTTCTTAGCCGTCAGTACGGATCTTAGTTTACTCATTTAAGTTTTTATCCCCTCACAGTAAATCTGGCGTGGACTTATCTATCGTAAAGCCGGCAAACGCTGGCCCGCGCAACGACTTAGCTACGACTGGCTTATCAGATGTAATCTTGACTAGCTGTCCTATGTATTTGTTTTTGTTTTCAAATATTTCTTTGCGCAAGGCGTCGGAAAAGCCGGTACCAACGTTACCGACTTCTGTGTCTGAATTGTCGATTAAGACAAGCGACCCCATTGATCCTTTTAAACGGCCATCACCTTCTAGCACGTCTTTTATTTTTAAGTCGTAATCTAAACGATTTTTCTTTTTTAGAAACTCTCCCGTCGTGCGGTCTTGCAAGACTATGCCTTCGCCGTTATTAGCTACAACGCGCTCATAAAAGTCTCTTAGGCTCTCACTTGCGCGCTTACGTTCGGGAGGTTTTATATAGCTATTCGGGATTGCATTAGCTACGTCGTCTACTATTTTAATGCGCTCTTCGGGAGTGAATTGCGAGAAATCTTTGCCTTGGTATCTCACGACCTCAAACGGTATAAACTCTGGCTTACCGTGTTCTTGCTGCATCTTAAGTGACTTAACCGGATTGGCAATAGTCATGGCTGATAAAATATTAAAGCCCTTCGGATGGTGCAACTCTCCGCGCAGGACAGTTCCAACTAAGTCTTTAGGAATTTTTGTATATTTTAAATGTGGATAATTGTCTTCTCTTGGAATTAGCGAGCCGCTTACCCCTAAGTTCTGGCTTGTTAACGCTACGCCCTTGTCCGTGAAATCCGCAATAAAATGCGCCCCGTCATATTTACGCGAAGCCATATATAAGTCTTCTGGCATGTCGGCCAGGTCTCTCGTGGCTTTTTTATAATCTGGCCTGCTCTCCCATGTACGCGGAAGCTCTTTGTTTTTTACGGCCAGCCATTTGTCATCGTTAGTTTTGAATATCGTAAAATTGCCAGAGTTCGGGCCTTTGGGTATGTGAATATGCAGCTTGTCTTTGTCTGTTTGGGTAATTACAACAGGCTGCTTATCATAGAGCTTTACGCTACCAGCGCCGTACTCGCCTTTAGGAATAGTCCCTTCCCAGTTCATATAATCTATTACGTGATCTGGCTGGCGAATTAGTAATCTCGGCGCGCCAGGAGCTTCTGGTAAGCCTTTTTTAGTGGCAAACGATACGGCCTTGCCGTTTATGTTAAAGCGTATATCATAATGCATGCCTGCTTTATCGGCAGCATGCTCTTGAATAGCCATCTCAGTTGGCTCGGCTTCTGGTAAATTTATATCTGATATGCTTTTTACTATCTGATTCTGACGCCTGGATAAATCTGGCATTTACATTGGCCCCTTTTAAGTAAAATAAGACCCGCCTGAGTTATTTATAAACCTGGCGGGTTCTTAAGGCAATGTGGCACTTTTACTGCGTGCTTGCCGGAGTCTGTGCTTGCTTTCTAGCTATGTGGTCGGCGTAACCGTCAATCAAATCGTTATCTGGCAGGTACTCGCACACGATAGCGTGCACTTTAATGCTTATCTTAGTAGTCTCAGGGCTGGCGCCGACGATAAAGTCGATAAGCCTTAAACTTATAGAATCCTGATCGACTGGCTGAATGATTAATCTTAACGGCTGTTCTAAGACTGTGTTAACGGCATCTTCAGATATCTTTTGAGCAATAATGCGAGTGCCATCTAATAGTCCGAGCACACACACGCTATCACGTTTTATTTTGCCTATCTGAGACAAGTCCATTACCGATGGAAGTGATGCTGTGTTACCTAAACTCATCATGTCAATAGCCATTTATTTTCTCCGTTAGATTAATATTTGCCCTTTTCACCCTTGCCAAATTCACTACCCATTACATACGGCGCTACCGGATTATACGAATGCTGATATGATTTCCCTCCAGAAGCCACGGCATCCTGCAATACCGACTGTATACGATTCGTATTTAACTTAGCCATCCAATCGTCTGTAACTTTGGCGCTGAAATCGATTCCGAGCAGCTCTGGTTCATGAATTATCGGCTTGGTCGGATTCAGTCTATTATAAGCAAGCACTTTTGTCAACTGTACTTTATCACCAGCTAAGAAATCGCTGTCTACAGGGTCAATTACTTTCGTAACGTTAGTAGTAGCGCGTACTAGAGTCTCGAACGACCTGCGATTTAACGGGACGTTCTGGTCTGTGAAAGTTTTTTGCATTTCGTCGATTAAGAAATCTTGCGTTGCACGTATGCCTTTAGTTGCTAATAACTCCTGCGGCTTAATAGCGCCTTCGGATAAAGCGTCGCCTTTATTTACACTGTCGCCTATTTTAAGCTTAAGCTGCGATACCGGGCAATAATGCCTTTCGTCGCCTATAAATACGTTCATGCCCCCAGCAGGATTAGGCTTGATATCGGTTACTTTACCGTCCATGCGAGCAAGCGCAGCACGGTCTTTGATAAAATCCGGAAAATGTGAGAGCTGCTGCAGCTTATCAAAACCTGTTGCTAAGCTAGGCCCTGAAGTAGCAACAGAACCTGTGTGGAATGTCTTCATAGTAAGCTGCGTCGTACGTTCGGTCGCAACCTGGCCGGCCTCAGTTCCGACGTTAGCACCTATTTCGATCGTATTGCCATTAGGATTGCTGCCATAGCATTTTTGACAGACGCCCTCGTTAGCCTCGCACGTAATAGGTGATCTGACTTTCACGGTCTTTTTGCCAGATCGCAAAAGCGACTCATAGCGCTTGCTATCGATTAAAGTCCCGTCAGGTTCATAGCGCCATATGATATCCATTTTGTTTTTGCCCAAATCTAAGTCGATGGCATTCTTAGTGCCGCAGTCCTGCTCGGAGATTACCTGGTCCATAGCCACCGAGATCATTTGTTTAGCAAAGTATCCAGGCTCTGCTGTCTGCAATTGCCGGTCTATCATGCCTTTTCTTGCACCAGATGCTGCTACCCATAGATCCGATGCAGTAATGCCTTCTGCGTAGCTGCGTGTGATTGCTGCCGGAACCATTCGGTCGTTCTCGTCTTTGACGGCCAACGGCATAAACTTAAGCTGTTTAACCGAGTCAAGACCTGGCTTACCCGTAGCCACAGACATCGTTGCTAAGTTATTCTTCCAGACGTTATCCTTTATCCAGGCTTTACCGGCTGTATTAAAGTCACCGACCATGTTGGCCAAAAACTGTACTTTTCCATTGTCGTCCAGCCCGCCGAATTCTTTCTTGATTTTATTCTTATATGGCGCCATGAACTCAGGTGCTGACGCTATGTCTTTCAGGGTCATGCCTATGCCAGACGTGGCTACATACTCAGCAGCCACGCGCACTATGTCAGCCAGCCTTCTATTTACATTGTCAGGATCTTTAGTTGCTATCTCTCTTAGGAAGGCGTCGATGTTAGATTTGTTTATTCCTGTATCTGGAATAGATATGCCAACCGGCAATACTTCTTTAAGCTTCTCTCGGCCAAACGTAGTCTCGTAGCCGTTTATCATAATAATATCAGATAAGTTAATTTCGTTATGCAGGAAAGCCTGCTCTGCTTCTTTTAAAGAGGAAAACTTATTTTCCAGCTTCTTCTCGCCTTTTACAGATACAGCGAAAAGACCAAGCTGCATATCGTGAGAGGGCTTTAAAGTAACCGTAAAGTCTCTAGGGTCATCTAATACTTTAGAAGGCATGAAGCGCTTAGATTCTTCCACGGCGGCTTGAGAAACGGGCACGTATATGCCTAGCGTATCCTGCACTACTATGCCATTTATGTCCATGAATGTATAGGGCCCTGGTGCTGTGATATCATACATAGTTTCTTTATTTGGCATTTTCTCTACCGAGACTGCGTAAGTCCATGACACGCTATTGTCTCGCACTAGCTCCTGCCAAAATTCAGGTATCTGTGAGAGCTTATCCTGGCTTGCGGCTATCGCAATAATATCTCTGGCCATGCTACGAGTAATACAGCCTGTTTTTAGAGCTTTTTTCATAGTCACATAAATAGAAAATTGTTTTGGGTCTCTGTCCCTTTTGCGTGTGGCACCAGGTAATAATTTCTTAGCGCGCTCGAAGATTATCTGCCCAAATGGCACTAAGTCAGTTCTGCCAAGTTTGTCTTCCGAGGCTTTACTTGGCTTGCTTTCTAAGAATTTAGCGTAAGCAGCAGCATTAACGCTATGTGCTAGGCACAACGATAGCTTCTTGCTTAGTAGATCTCTGTTATAGAAAAATACGTTATAATACTTCTCTTTGTACTTTGTAATCTTAGCAGTAAGGCCCAGGCTTTTTGCAAGCGTTACGATTTCATAGGCCAGCCTTAACGACATAGTATGATAGGTCATCATGAATTGGGAATCTTTTTTTGCCGCGGCCTTAACCCATACGGCAGTACCGTCCGTATCAATCAGACCAGACAGCAACCCGATTCTAAAATCTTCTGGCGCGGACAGATACCATACGGGTAAATGCTTGTTCTCTGCGCCTTTTCCAATCCATTCAGTGATATTGCCAGCCAGTGAAGCATTGGTAATAGTATGTTTCTCGCTGTAGCAATCGTGGCCGTCGAATTTATGAGGGGATGCTATCGAACACATATTTCTGTCACCGACACATAATGAATTCACGCCTTTTTCGAAAGCGGCAGCTATTCCGGATTCTACACTGGCAATACACACCCTGCAGTCTGTAGGGCTAGTCTCTTTATTATTAGCGGAGACCCATCCATCCCCGACCATAAGGCCAATAAAATGACCTAGCTCTTTTGTCAGTACAGCTTTGTCTTTGACTAAGTTGCCTCCTCTGCCGTCAGAATAATCTTTTAGAGGGGTCTCTGTCAGGCTGCTGGAGGTTTCGTAAGTCATAAGACTTTTAGGAATAGCTTTACCAGGCAGATCATCAGGGCGGCATTTTACAAGCTGCCCTGTTTCAAAATCATATACTATGGCGCTGTGATCTTCAGATAAAATCAACGTATCTTTTTGCGCGGTAGTTACGATTCTTACTTCTAAATCCGGATGGATAGAAAATTCAGTGACCGGTATTTTAACGAGCTTTCTTGTTTCGTTGTCCAACGTGAAAATGGAAATTCCGTCAGGGACTTTGTATGTAGTATTCCCAGACGGTGTAACTTGCTTAGAGCTTTCTATCCTTGGAAAGTCTTCTAAGTGTAAATGTATAAGTTGTTCGTCTTTTGTGATAAGCATCGCAATATCTTTACTCGGCATGTTAACGCTCCTCTGATTTATAAATTCGTCCATATTTATAATACCAGAGTTTAAATCAGATGTAAAGTTTTTATTTTTGTCAGTGCGTACAGCAGCAAACACGCTGCCAGAAATGCAATCGCCATCGTAATCTAAATTATATCCACCTACAATCAATGGATTGGTCTTGATAGACGAGCCATCGTATAATTTAGGCATCATAGCGAGCATGCTTAGCTTATGCAAACTCGGCGCGCGATTTACCCATACGGGGCGATTCTCGGCTACACGCTCCATAGCTATTTCAGCTTTAGCGTCTCTGTTCTGGATCATCTGCTTAGCCTGCATATTCGTATAGCCCATCTTAGAGAGCTCTCTGTGAATAAACGGCTCGAATATATTCCATGCCATAGCTTTAGGTAGCATAACTTCGTCTGGCGAAACGTCTACTGATGGCGCAGCGGTAGACTGGCCAGTTAATTCTTGCTTCTTGGAAAATGCTACTGACTGGAAATATCCTTCTTTAGGCTGCTCGCCCTTAATAGTCTCTAAAGCACCGACAACTTTCTTCTCACCGCGAGCAATAATAGGATCGCCGATGCCCTGCACTGCGCTTGCCGCTGCGAATAAGTCTTCACGAAGTTTTTTCTTGGCAAAATCTGGTAGCGCTTCGGAATTCTTAAGCTCTTTGTTCACCATTATTAAATCGCGATATAAGAAATTAATTGGGCTCGTAGATAAACTGCCGTCAGGTAGTGAGTAAATCGGCCGCATATGCGGTGGCAATACGGGTAAATTGTTAATTACGTATGCGTTATCCGGGGTATTGCCTGTATCGACCAAGGCTTTTAAATAGCGCATGCGCTTATTTAGCTTATCTAATTTATCGCCGCTGGCGTCTTTAGCTTCGGATTTTAGCTTATCCAACTCTGTCTTAGGATCTATTTCGGCTAGCATAGTTTTTATAGCCAGGCCGCCAGTTAGGTAGCCGTCTTGCTTCTCGGCTGATATATCTTTCGTTAACGGATTGATAAACATGCTGCCCATGGCGATGCTTTCAAATTTCTTGGCAGGCAGCGATAAAACAGCAGCAGCGGCCGGGGCCATAATCGGAGACACGACAGGCTCGTGCAGCGCTATATGCGTCCATTTTTTTCCGTTAAGGCCGCCGGTCTTAACGTCGTCGAATAAGCCGTCTTTTATGGGCCTTAGTGTCTTAGCCATCATAACTTGCGCGTCGTCTATTTCACCATTTGACTTGCTCAAAATCTCTTCGTCGGACATGGGCGCCAGCATCATCTGTTGACCATTTTTGTTTATATTTATACCAGCAGCCTGCATAAGTGAAAATAGCTTATCGGTTGAAAATGGCGTCTTGGGTGTAGGTATCGGCAGCCCTAAGCGAATTTTATTCCAAAGCTCAGGATTTTTATTGGCTTTATACGTAGACATTTCCATAAGATTCTCGCGAGCGCCATGAGCAATTAATGCATTCCAGGTAAGTCTATCCATAGCACGCGCCGACGTCCCGCTGCCTTTGGCCGGCTGGTCGTCTGAGTTATACGCCGCATATGGGCCGCGAGATGTCATTTTCTTATCGACTGTATGAGTCAGCTTAAGCATATATTGCGGGCCAAAGCTAGTCTCAGCCAAGAAGCGACCAGTCTTAGGATCGTAAAGCTTTTCTGATGCTTTCACTCCGTATTGCTTAGCCAAATTTTCAAGCTCTGTATTAGACTTAATATTTGGGTCCATGTTTGTGATTTTAATCGGAGAGCCTTTTTTAAGAGCTGCTTTAGCGGCAATAGTCTCGTATATCTGACCAACGTTTATACGTCCTGGTACGCCATACGGTGATGTAATTACTTCGGCCTTGACACCTGTCTCAGACACTGGCATCTCGTCATCGGGCAGTACGTCGGTAATAATACCCTTGTTGCCATAGCGACCTACTATTTTATCACCGGCCTCGGCCTGCTTATCAGTGCTGATATGCACTGTTATTTCGCCGTTTAGATTAGTAACGCGCTCTACTTTTCCGAGAGTATCGTGATCGTATTTGATGCCGCCGTCGGCGTATTTAGACATGAGCGTCTTAGATAGCTTGCCCAGCGCGATATCAGTCTCGTTAGGCTCTCGGTAATGCAGCAAAGCTATTAGCGTGTCACCAGGCTCAACGGTCTCGCCGACTTTGATTATGCCGTTGGCGTCTAATTTAGCTTGCTGCTGCGACGTTACCCCCATTGGGATTTGCTGCATATAAGACTCTATACCTAGCTTGTCTTTGCTACCGACTAAAGTCTTATATGTGTGCATGTGCTGGCTTGTAAGTTTTTTAGCAGCGCTTTCAGAGATAACAAACCCATCTTCGAAAGTTTTGTCTTTGAAAGGCAGATATGCAATATTCAAGTTAGTGCCTAAGGCGAGCGTATTATCTTTTGTAAAATTATCTTCTGCGATAGCCTGGCCTGCTTTTACGTTATCGCCGACTTTGATAGTAAAGTCACTGTGCATGAATGCTTTATTCGCTAACGGAAAATGGTCATAGCGATATACTTTTATGGCCTTGCCGCCGTCTGATGGCGCTATCTCAGCGTAGTCTGCTGTGATAGACTTAACCGTCCCGGATACTGGCGCCTTAACCGAAAACATGCGTGCAGCTGCTTTTTCTTCGGTATCGATCTTAATGCCTTCCGGGGTAAACGTGCTTTCTATGCGCTTGACCTGCACTAACGGTGCCTCGCGGTCTTTGAGTGAGATTGCCTGCCCAAACATTTTATTTGCCATCATAGTGCGGTTACCCTGAACATCGGCTTGAAATGGCATCAAATTTGAGCTTAGCGAAAACATGTCGCTGGCGTCTCGCAATATATAATCTACTAATTTAGGCTCGACTTCGATAATCTTGCCTTTATGCAAAACACGGGCCTTTGGGTAATTGAATTTGTTTAGCTTGCGGTTATACTGATCAGGCAAAGCTACGTAATTGTCGTAAGTACCAAGCTTAGACAGCATCTGAATTTCGCCTGTCTTCAGATTATATAACGGAGACTTTATCTCGTTGTCAGAAATCTCAACTGATTTGGCCAAATTAAGATTAACACCGATGCGTTTAGATTCAGGCGTCTGTGTCGGATCTAAGGCGCCTAAATGCGAGTTGCTTACTGCACGCATCCCGGTCGTCACAATGTCAAGGCTGCTAATGCCACCTTCACCAAGTAACGTCGTGCGTGTTAAAGCATTAGCCATGGCCACAGGATTAGTCTGATCTGAACTAGTGCTCAGACTCGACTGCGTAAGAAAGCTTCTTAGTGGCTTATTGATAAACTCTTTTGAGTATATATCTCTTATAGAATCTTTAGAGTTAAGATTATTTTTGATTTTATTTTGAATTTCACGTGCTTTAGCCGATACGCGAGCGCCTAGCAAATCTTCTACAGCCATGATATTTTTAAACACCAGGCTATCCCGTTCATCAGCCTCGGCTTCTTGGCGGGAGACTTTAATAAGCTTGTCAGACGTGCGCAGCAATGCTTCTGGAGTTATCTTATCGAAGCCCTGGCCAAGTGTGATTTTAGTCGTAGCTTCTGACAGCCCGGTATTTTCGAAGAATTTTTTTATTTCAGCTTTTTGGGCGTCTATATCTAAGCCTGGCTCGGCCTTGCTGCGATATAAGCTCTCGTATACTTTGGAGATTTCTCCTGCCAATTTCTCGGGCTGCATCTTATTAATATCAAAAAGCTCAGTGCCCCATTTGTTTTTTAGCTCAGAGTCTGAAACATCTAACGACTTCATGACAGCATATAGGCTGGGATTCTGGCCGCCGATCTTAAATTTAAGCTTGCTGGACTCTGGGTCCATCCACATGGCCATGCCCGCAGAGCCGCCTTTGCTTAAGTTAAAAAACGATTCTATCTCGCCGTTATCTTTTACACGAGTATAAATCCCGGGCTTAAGCCTTAGCTGATTGACCATGTGATAGTCGTTGCCGCCGTATAAAAAAGTCCCGCGATTAGTCATAACCGGCTGGTCCAGCAAAGTTACTTTCGCGCGGTCGATGATTTTGTCAGTAGCTTTTTCTTTTAGCACTAACGTAGCTTTTACTGGCAGCGTTAAGTCTCGGCCTTTGAGTTTTGCATCTAAATGATTTTTTACGTTAAAGCTGGCGTCGTATACGTCAGATTTATTTATCTTATCCATGCTCTCGATATATAAAATTCGATCGTTAGTCTCGATCGGAAATATGCTTTTGTCGACTGAATCGCGAATCATAGCGCCAATAGAACTGATGCGATCAAGGCTGTTTTGATACATGAAAAATCTCCTGTCAAAGGCTCAAGCTAAGGCGTGGCTTACGTATTAAGATATAGCTATTTGTAAGATAAGTCAATCGAGTTGCTTTTGTTATAAATTTGCGCTATATAATAGGTAAACGCAGGAGTAAGTAACATGCAAAATAAAGCACAGGTAAAAATAGCAAGTATGCTAGATGGGCTACGCAATGCCTTGGCTGGCAAAGCCGATGATTTTACTGGCATGCTTGGCGGTAAATTAGACGATATATCACGAGAACTAGGCATGACTGGTCCTACGGCTGCGACTGGTGCTACGATTGGAGGGCTATTGGCCGGCGGCTTAGCTGGCGGTGGCGCAGCAAGTGGCTTAGTTTTATCTGAGATTTTGAGACAACGTGCTGCTGAGCAAGAACGCATTGCCAGGGAAGACGATATGCAAAAACTAATGTGGGCTTTAACGCAATACAAAGGAGAAAATTACTAATGGAAAAATATGGTGTATGTAAAACCGAAAAAGAAGCCGGAATGGGGCCTGCTGTAGGCTATTGCGAAAAATGTCAGGCGCCGATTATAGTCCAAAAAGACGGACTTAAACGCAAGACTTGCGATTGCGATAAATAAATTTGCGATAAATAAAAAATAACCCCAGGTGATTAGCCCGGGGTTATTTTTAGCCTTAAATCTTAAATCGGAGCAGGGCCTGCGCCTTTGCCTTTGAGTCTAGCCAGCAATTTAGCCAGCATGACTACGCCAGCTAGCCCACCGGCACCAGCTAAAGTCTTAGTGCCGTCAGGATCTGCCTGCATGTACCTCTCGGACAAGTCAGATGCACCACTTGACAAGCGATCTTTTATGTCAGACACGCCGGAAGAGATAGCGTCCCCAGCCTGACTGGCCCCGTTAGTTACGCTATCCCGAATTCTACCAACGCCGTTGGCAATGGCATCTCTGGCCCGTCCTGCGCCGCTAGTTATAGCATCTCTAGCACTATCAACTCCGCCTCTGGCCTGGTTAATGATATTATCTAAAGTAGCGCTTGGGAGATTTTCCATATCTGCTGCGGCATTTGCCTGGGCAAGTTCTCCTTCACGAATTCTCTGTTTTATGCCCCTGCGCTTGTCGTTATTTGCTACCTGCTGCATAGTCTTTACGCCAGTTCCAGAAAGCATTTTTGCGAGTGCGGCGATCTGATTACCACCGCCTTCCATCATAAGATCTTTTGCACTGCCTAAACTTTCATTGGAAAAGTCTTCTGCGCCGGCCAAGGCCCCACTAGGACCGATGTTTATCCCTGCGTTTAATAAGTTAAACAAATGCGGAGAATCTTTTAATGGGCCCGCAATAATATCGTTTAACATGCGGCTTGATCTGACGTCATTTGCATCTCCAAATATTTTTCCAAGGGCTAATGGGAAATTAGCAGCGTTATTGGCAGCACCCATGAGGCCGCCAGCAGCATCTCCATACCCGCCGGCAAGCTCGTCTTTAATGCGCATCAATGTCTTTTCTGACAGGCCTGGCAGACGTTTTTCCAGCACGTTACCTATACCGCTGACCGTCCTCTGCCCACGCCCTACAGTGCTGTTTATATAATCAGGGACATCTGCTAGCCCACCACGAAGAGCCTCACTTATCATTCTTTGGCGGTTTCTTTTTGCAGCTATTTGCTTTTGCATAAAAGCTTCCATCTGAGAAAGGGGAACTTCCCCGGCCAGGCCGGCAGACCATCTATCTGACATATCCTGCATGCCAGAAGCAACGGTGTCTACTGCGGCATCGTTAGCCCGCCCCAAAGCCCTTACGCCCCTCCCGGCAAATTCAGCAACCTCGCCCGGTATTGCTTTAGCTCTGTTTTTTAATATGTTTTTTGCGTTTTCTATTCTTTGTGCAGTTTGATCAGTAAAGTCACTCGCAGCGTCGTACGCCCGTCCAGCAGCATCATATGCAGCGCCTGGAGCCTCTTTTACAAACTCTATTCCCCTTCGGCCTGCATCAACCGCTGGCGCAATCACGTTATCCCCTACGTAATCAGCAGCATTTCCTACAGCGCGCACACCTGTGCCGACTGCTCTGCCTGCTCCTCCTATGATGTCTACACCATTACCAGATGGGACTTCTTCTAGTTCGTCCCAGTCAAAGCCACCAGCCATTTTAATTCTGGCGGCATTATTTACATCACTTGCGAGTTTTTCGAAAATCATCTTATGACTCCTGAAATTAAATTATAAAATTTTGCGCTTCTGAGCGCCACGAAGCAGTTTTAACAAGCCATTACTAAACGTGGCCTTAGTATTCCTGGCAATATTTTCCGGCCTGGCCAGTTGCTTTAGCATATCGCCTTGCGTACTTGCCCAGCCTTTTCCGGCAAGCAATTCGTTGGCACGAGCATTCTCACTTATTTTATTAGCTAAGTCAGCCGCCCTGACATTCCAGTCTAAGCTATCAATTACGCTTTTTTCTAAGTTACGCTTAGCAGTGAGGCCGCCGTAAGATGCCAGGCCACCAAGGCCGGCCATAGCCGATAGAGCTCCTGCGCCCGGCACAGCCTCGGCCATTGCCGACGCGTCGTTTGCAAGCATATCTGAGTAAGACATTGGCGCTAACTCGTCGGATGCCGATTTGTTGCGCGCAGCTTTCGCTATGTCGTTAGCTAACTTTTCTAAAAGCATTCTTACTGCTCCTGTCCTATATTAGCGGCGCCTTTGCCGAGATAATATTTTGCTATTGCACCTAAGGCACCTACGCCGAGACCAGCACCTAGGCCGGCCAGGCCGCCGGCTTTATAATAATTGGGCGGTGCCGCTGCTATACCAAGTGCTGGCAGTAAAAATGCACTCGAAAGCATACCAACGCCAGCGCCGGTTAATGCATTCGGCAGTGCGCCACTTAGCATAGCATCGGTAAGATGTGAGTCGCCAGTATAATTTGACATGGCTCCATACAAACCTTGATCGCCAAGGCTGTCGTAAATGCCGCTATGCTGGCCGCGCAAGGCTTTTAAAAACTTATCTGTTTCTGATGCGTGCTTAATCATGTTAAGGCCTTAAGAGTAATGCTGCTATTATCATAAGGCTGTCGTATATAAAAGTCAAACGGCACGTAAAAATATATGCTTTAAACGTTATAAGGCTGTTAGATATTTAATCCAAAAGGAGATGCTTATGCGTGTGCATAATATAATTTCATGCTCTGAAGTAGAAGGCCCTGGTAAGCGTTTTGTTATCTGGACTCAGGGCTGTAGTATTAAATGCCCTGGTTGCTTTAATACAGCTGCGCAAGATGAAAATGCCGGAACTGATATGCGAGTCGGCGAGATATTAGCGCAGATACGGGCCGCCAGATCTGATTTTAGTATCACAGGTATTACCATTGCTGGTGGGGAGCCTTTTGACCAGTACGAGAGCCTCGAAGCATTTATCTCTTGCTCTAAGCTATTTTTCCCAGAGTTAAATATTATGCTTTACACAGGATACAATCTTGGAAAAATTCTGGGCAGCAATAAAAGTCGCATATTAGAATTCGTAGATATTTTAATTCACGGGCCGTATGAAAAAGACAAGTCTCCTGACACTCGCCGATGGATCGGCAGTACAAACCAGGGCGTTCGCTTTAATAATCTTGAATTAGAGAAAGCGCTAACACCATGGCCCGTACGAGATTTTAAAAGCGAGATAGTAATCTCAGAAAACGGGATAGCTATCTGCGGGGAAGCCGTAAAGCTAGATTTATAACGGAGATGCATAAATGCTAAATGCTGGAAAAATAATAGCAGAACTTAGGGAAGAAGTGGCTGTATACAAAACAAAAGCGCATGTTTTAGCAGCAACAGAAAAAGAGCTTACGCTTAAAGCAGACGTGCTGTCTAAACAAATTTCTACGCTTAAAAGCGAGATCACTGAGCTTGAAGAAGAAAGGGCGTTAAATAGAAAATCTATCATTGAGCTTGAAGATAGGCCGTACTCTAAGCTACACCATCAGTCGCCGTTCTCTGACGAAGAATTGCATTATATAAAAGATCTGTGCGGCATGGCCTACGAGCTGGCCGGACGAATATATGACGGCGTAGCACTTGCCAGCTGCAGCGAAAAAGATCTCCGAGATGTGTTTTTCGTGCTGAGTGAGATGAGATATATGTATAAAAGCTTGGAAGGGATAGAGCCGATTACTTCAGACGAGGAGATATAAAATGCAGGATTGGCGAGATGTAGCTCTGCCTGACGGGTATGAAGCGCTGCTAAAAAGCAAAGATAGAGCCTGGCTTATCAGGCATGCTATGGCGAAAGAACTTAATCACAGGAAAGCCAATGCATACTTAGCAGAATTATATAACAGGTTAAAAATCAAGGCTGCCGCGTATGCGAAAATGTTCGCAGGTGAATATGAATTTCTAGCATTGTCTGAAAATGACAAAGATAGAATATCCAATGCAATAGACATAATTCAAAGCACGCTCGGGGACAGCAAAAGCGCCGCTGGGCAACGCTGGGCAATGCGAGAGGCCTGTTTATTAATAAAAATATTAGACGAACATGCAGAGTGCATGAAAAAACTAAGCCGAGGCATCGACGAGATAATGCACGTATTACATACAAGTAAGGTGCCTGAGCGCGATATATGAAAGGAGCATGAGTAATATGCAAAAAAGGAGCATGAGTAATATGCAAAAAAGGAGCATGAGTAATATGCAAAAAATAAGCACGGAAATAGGTAATGCGCTGAACGAAGTTATAAGCAATAATTCTGGCCATGTGTGGCATATAGTATTTGATCGGAGCTACCCGGATAAGAAAATATTCGATGCATGCCTGAAGCTACAGCGAGAATTATATGACATAATTAATAAGTCTGGCGCTGTAGCGTACGTATACAACGTGGCAGATAAAATAATGAAGAATTCGGGTGAGATACTGCAGCCCGACATAGACTACCGCAAGCTGCCACGTGTCAGAATCAGCCCAGCAAGTATGCGGCCTGCTAATTTGAATTACGCATGGCAAAGCATTTACAGCGCTAAATTAGACATGCCTGAGCGCTCACATAGCCTGATACTGATTGCCCGCGCCGACACGGAAGTCAGTCCTAGTTCTAAAATATCCTTTAATGATATCGTGTTCTCTAATGCTGTTATTATACCGGCTGACGCTAAAGCAGTAAGTGAATGGGAAACTAAGTCTGCTTTTATCGGGCTTAGCGGTGGGCCCTATAAAATAAGTGCCCTAGACGTAAAACTTACGCTGCCGCTTTGTCCTGGAAAAGAGGCGCTAAACAAAATTAAGCGGAAGTACACTAAGAAAGTCAAGATAGCCGACTCGGACTTGCCAGTTGTGAGTGCCGATGCTTACGCCTGCATAAATTACGTTAAGCACTTAGACGCTTATACTGACGCCGGTATAAAAATAATAACCGGCGAGTTATCGCAAGTGCTCACTGAATTTAAACAGGCCTGCCACGACGAACGTCCGAGTCGCGCCGTGTTATTACAAATAAGTACACATGCCATTATTGCCGAGTATGAACTTAGAGAAGCTTTCTCGGTAAAGCCGGAGATCTTAAAGGAGGTGAATGCCCAAAAGCTGTATTGATTAACAGCCGGCCGTTTTTGAAAAAAGCGATAGCCATGGCCAGTCAAATTAAAGCCGTTTGCTTAGATAACAACACTCTAAACGAAATGCAATGCTTTATAGACAACGCATATTATTGCGATGAAAAACGCCTAAAGCTCTCGCTTGAGTTCTTGCGCGAAATTTTAAATTCGTACAATCTTAAGGAGAATTAGTCTTGGATAGTATACGCACCACCGGAGAACATAGAGAATTGCTTATTTCTTGCTTGCTTAAAGCTGTAAAAGGCGAGCTTAGCGCTTTGCAGACCAAGGGCATTATCGGCTGCTCTAATCAGATAAACCAAAGCATATCGTCAGAGATACGCATGCGACAGGCCGTGCTTAAGTCTGGTCAAAAGCCAATAGCACTTGGCATGCTTGAACTCGGGGAACACGGGCGCTTTATAGAAAGCGAAACGGTGCCTGTTCCAGCTTCGCCAGCTAACCCAGAATCGGCTAATGTGTCCCCTGCTAAGCCAGAGCCTGCTAAGCCAGAGCCAGCTAAGCCATTTGCTGCCGATAAGAAAAAATCGGCTAAGGCCACACCCGTAGCTACTAAGATAACCGCAGCCAAGAAAGCAAAGAACCACAAAGCTCCTAATATTTTCTGATTGAAAAATTGCCAGGGCCCTATGCCTGGCAATTTTTTTAGCATAAATGTACTCGTTTATAACGGCATAAATAGCCCCTAAAGTTAAATACATATACGGGTATAAGTTTAATAAGTTAGAAGAGATTATCATAATCTTTTCTGACTAATTACCGAGCGTAATTCTTAGCTAAACTTAGCTAAGATATTATTGCTCGGTTTTTGTCTTCTAAGTAATTTAGCCCGGGGTCGAGTCATCTTAACCTCCAAACGATTCCCCCGGGCTATAAATTATTTGCCCTAACGAGACCGTAACCAATCGGTCAGTTCTAATTCTCAAACAGGAGAAACCGAAATGAATTACGTGAATCTTACCCCTCACACTATCAATTTCACCGACGGCCGCAGCTTCGTAGCTTCCGGCACCGTCGCCCGCGTCGCTGTTTCCTACGGCGATATTATAAATGACATCACCGAACAAAAATACGGTGATGTCGTCGACCTTCCCGCACCTGCCGAAGGCACTATTTTCATCGTCAGCGCACTGGTTCTTGCTGCTCTCAAAGGTGGCCGCGCCGATGTCGTAGCTCCCGCAACCGGTCACCCCGGCTGCAAACGCAACGAAAAAGGACAGATCGAAGCAGTCCCCTGCTTCACTCGCTAATAATTTTCCTAACGCGGCTCGCGGTTACATAACCGCGGGTCTTTTCGACCTATCATAGGAGGTAAACTATGAAATTTCTCGATCTGCCCGCCAGGACTTGTAACGAACTTGCGCAGCTTCCCGTAAGCGACCTCGAGCATCTGCCTGCCATTCTCAGTGTTATCGAGCAGGAAAGCCTGCTCGGTGCCGTAGTCGTGGTGCATCCGGAGTTTTTACGCTGCGCTTGCGAGTGCATCGATGTTCCGGAACACGAAGGTCTGAATCTTTGGCAGCAGCTCATGCATATTGCTGCCATGTACATAACCGGGGATAATGACCCGGACTTAAAAAAGGAGGTTACTAATGAGCACGATCTGTTTATTTCGCCGACTGCCCTGCGGTAACTTCGAGCATTATATCACACCGACTAACTCATGGAACTATTTCCAAACTTTCTGCCCCGAAGCCGCCGACGGAACTATCAAAGAAATATCATTCACAGATTACATCAACGCACTCCGTCTACAGAATCGCTTCGTTGATGGCATGCCCAACTCGATCGGCATTCGCAGCTACCCGATCACTGTTTGCAAAGAAACCGGCCGCGTGGAAGTGGCCGAGGGCGACGTGATTATTGCAGAAGACTATGTGTATTACGCCATCGAGTGCAGACGCATATTCCGCCCTGTCAAAGCAATTCTCCGCCGTCGTATCAAAACACACGGCCGTGACTATTGCTATCTGTCTCTGCGTAGCGCTGGCGACGCCGGAGGTGACGAATGAAAAATCGCACCACGCCTCCGATTAGTTTCCTTCACCACGCCCATGCTCTGTTCGACAATCCGCCATCGACAGAGCGTGAGCTCATGGTTTACATAGCGGAAAACACTCCCGGCCCGGACGAGATCAACATCGATCGGGCCATGAAATTAGGCCTGTTCCTGCGTGAGTATTGTGAGGTAATAGACCTTGCCATGCAGGACAATCAGGCAAGCCCTAAAGCCCAAGACATGCTGGCTACGTGCTTAGACACCCTGGCGTTTGAATACGTCACAGATAAAGACACGAGTCGTAGCTTGCGCCTGCTTAAGGGCCTTATAAGTCGCTTTTACCGCAGCACGAGCTTGCCATTGGTCTTTGTGTGGCAGAAATTGTGCTGCAGATTCTTCGGCGGCGTGGAAGCTATATTACCTGGCGTGACTGAGGCTCAGGTAATAGCGGCAATGAGCCGCCGATACGAGAAATATAACAAGGGAGCGGGGTTTACAAGCACCCCGATCTCCCAGCCCGAAAACGAAGAAGATGGAGAAGATATGAACAAACTCGAAGAAATGTTAAAGGACCTCAAAGACTGCATGACTAACTTCGGCGCCAGACTTGACAGCATTGAAAAGAAACAGCAGCCTGCTGCCCCGACTACTGTTACTGCCCCGACTACTGTTACTGCCCCGACTACTGTTACTGCCCCGACTACTGTTACTGCCCCGACTACTGTTACTGCCCCGACTACTGTTACTGCCCCGACTACTGT
>Ga0116170_10000800_pt1 | contig 33006 bp, 29 predicted proteins | sample AD_JPNHW1_MetaG_FD_89797 | JGI IMG/M metagenome (GOLD analysis project Ga0116170, IMG submission 89797) | Active sludge microbial communities of municipal wastewater-treating anaerobic digesters from Japan - AD_JPNHW1_MetaG | ecosystem: Engineered > Bioreactor > Anaerobic > Digestate | place... | reverse complement strand
TAATTTTTACCCTATACCTTACACTTTTAAAAAATGGCTTAACACTTGTATATATAATAAATCTAAAAGAAAAAAATTGTTATTTTTTAACAAAATGTTACAGGAAAGATACAAAAATCGCCCTATTGGGGAGGAAAAATTTAATCAACAAATCTGAATTTAATCAGTGCCCAAATAGCATGAAAACCGTCTTTCCAGGTAATCTTTTTGCCCTCGGAATATTCTCTGCCGTAATAAGAAATAGGCAATTCATAAAGTCTTGCACCTTTTTTGAGGACTTTTGCTGTAATTTCGGGTTCAAAATCAAACCTGTCAGATTTTATTTCAATCCCTTTTATAAAATCTGTCCTAAATGCTTTGTAGCAGGTTTCCATATCGGTTAAGGTCGTGTTGTATAAAATATTTGTAAGAAGTGTAAGGAATTTGTTTCCTAAAAGGTGAGTAAACATAAAAGAACGCGCAGGTCTTGCGCCCGAAAGCCTTGAACCGTATGCAACATCAGCTTTTTCTTCTAATATAAGTTTTATCAAAGGCTGATAATCAATCGGGTCATATTCTAAATCCGCATCTTGAATTATGATGATATCTCCTGTTGCGTTTTCAAAACCTGTTCTTAGAGCTGCGCCTTTACCCATGTTTTTTTCGTGATAAAAAATTTTATAATCCTGTAATTGTTTTAAAATATCTCTTGTTCCGTCTGTAGAACAATCGTCCACGAGAATAATTTCTTTTTTTAAACCAAAAAAATCAACTTCTTCAAGCTTTTGTAAAACAATTCTTAACGTATTAACTTCGTTAAAAATGGGTACAAGTATTGTTATTGTCTGCATTTTTTGTTCTTCCCTGTCTGTAAATATACTATTTTATTATTTTTTTTGAGTTATCCTAAAAAATATTGTATAATCAAAATAAGAGTTTGTTAAGAGGTTTTGTAGCATGGTTGTGGAAAACATAAAAAATGAACATATAAAACAAGGGGAATTTCTTATAAGAAAAGCCTTAGACGAATTTCTTAATAAAAGTTATAAAGAAGCATTCAGTGCTGCTTTAAGTGCTCAAAAATTGTTTATTCAGGAAAAATCAAGTGAAAATATTTCAATATGTTTAAGTTTATTGGGTGTTATTGAGTATTTGGGTGATAAAAGCAAATATCTGTCGGCATTGACTTATCTGAATGACGGTAAATATCTTGCAGAATGTACAAAAAATACTACTGCAAAACTTATAAACGAATTTATGTTGGGGAATTTGGATTTTATTGAAAAAAATTCTTGTACTGCGATAATTCACTATGAAAATGCACTTAAAATAGCAAAAAGACAAGATGAATACGGACTTATTGAACATATAAATTCAAGAATGAAGCAATTAAATAGTAGTTGCGATTTTTCCACACCGGAAAAACATGATCCGCTTGTGGCACTTTTAAGGATAGGTCAGACTGTATCTGCCGAAACCGATATTAACACTCTTTTAGAGGTAATAGCCCAAGAAACAAAGTCGGCAATTCAGGCAGACAGATGCAGCGTATTTTTATATGACAGAGAAAATAACGAGCTTTGGTCAAAAGTAGCACTTGGCATGGAAAGCGAAGAAATAAGATTTCCCGCGGACAAAGGGCTTGCAGGACATGTTGTGCAAACAGGCGAAACAATTAATATAAAAGATGCTTATTCTGACGACAGATTTAACAAAGAAATTGATTTGAAAACAGGTTATGTTACTAAAACCATTCTTTGTATGCCGATTAAAAACCTTAATCAGGAAATAATCGGGGCTTTTCAGGTTTTAAACAAAAATGGCGGCGAGTTTAAAGAAGAAGACGAAGATTTGCTTGTCGCGATAGGTTCAAGTGCGGGCATTGCACTTGAAAATGCCCAGCTTTTCAAAAAACAAGGCGAAATGCTCGAAGAACAAAAACAAGTTTTTGATAGTTTTATGGATACTTTGGCTGCATCTATTGACGCTCGAGATAAGATTACGGCAGGTCATTCCACAAGGGTAAGGCTTTATTCTTCACTTATTGCAAAGGCAATGAATATGGATGAAAAAAATGTCGAAATAATTGAAAAAGCAGCAACGCTTCATGATATAGGAAAAATCGGAATAAGAGATTCTGTGCTTCAAAAAGAAGGAAAACTAACAGACGAAGAATATAAACACATCCAGGAACACGCAGAAATAACTCATAATATTTTGGAAAAAATTCACATGTCGGATGAATTTAAACTGGTAACAGAAATCGCCTGCTCGCATCACGAAAAATTTAACGGAAACGGTTATTACAGACATCTAAGCGGTGAAGATATTCCTTTGGGCGGAAGGGTTTTGGCAGTTTCGGACGTTTTTGATGCTATAACATCAAAAAGGCATTATCGTGATAAAATGCCTATTATGAACGTAATTGAAATACTTTTGAAAGATTCGGGGACACATTTTGATTCTCAAATTATTCAATGTTTTCTTTCGATTCCGACAAACAAGATTGTTGAAGTGTTTATGACTGAAAATCATTTAACCTTCGAGGAAGAACACAAAAAAATTCTTGAAAAGTATTCAATGATGGATTTATATAACCTTTCAACACAAAAACAACCTGAAGAGTTGAGCGAAGACGAAAAAATTTTCATTGATTTGTTTAATTTTTATTATACGGCAAAATCAAGCAAGGATGACCAAAATTAATGGCCTATTCTAAATTTAAGTTAATATCTTTAATAATTTTATTTGGGGCGGTTTATTTTTCGCAAAAAGTCTTAGCTGTTGATTTTTCACCTATTAACTCTTTTTATCCTAAACCTTCGGCTTTTGAAAAAACAATAAATTTGCAGACACAAAAGGGCCTTGTAAGAACAATCGATTTATCCGATACTTATGATTTTTCAAACGCAACGGACAGATTTGTCCAGTGCAATATAGCAGCATCCAAGCAAGATTTTAGAAACATCATTCAAAAGGCTGATAAAAACGACTTTTTTTACCTAACAATGGCTGATAAAATGGCGGGATTGGGATTTTTTGATTTATCGGATTTGGCAATTTCAAAAATAAGCAGTGATTTTTCAAAAAATTCCTCAAAAGCTATAAAAAGGTTTTATTATCCGTCAAAAAAATTAACGGAAGAACAAGAAATTTTGCTTGCGGAATCCTATTCAAACATAATTTATAACAACCAAAGCACAGAAACCGTAAAAGAACTTTCTAAAAATTCGTCGCTTCTTTTGTCTTCTGATTATGCAAATTATATTATGGCTCTGGGATATTATAAAACAGGTGCATTTGCTAAGGCAAACAAATATATTGACTCTGCAATAAGTAAAAGTCCTTCGACTTTAAATTATCAAAAACTTAAAGTCGAAATCCTTGCCGAAACCGGTAGGCAAGAAGCGGCTTTAAGAATTATAGCTTCACTTAAAAAACAAAATCTGCTCTCTTACGAATACGAAAGAAAAATAAATGCACTTGAACAATATACTCTTTACAAAACAGGAAAAACTTCTTCCCAAAGAAATTATCATTTGGGCTACTATTATTACCTTGAAAATGACTCTTCAAAAGCTATAAAAACTCTTCAAACAGCACTTTCAGGTAAAAAGGGAGTTGATACTCAAGCCATTTATTCCTTGATGGCAAAAATTTATTTTGAAACTTCTGATTTTGAAAAAGCTTCAGAAAATGTTCAAAAAGCTTATAAAATTGATAAAAATAATCCTCAAACCCTTCTTATTTTGGGTGATTTAAACTGTAATCAGGGTAATTTTCAGCAGGCTTTAAAATATTATAAACAGGCGGCTTCAAAAAATAAAAAAGATTATTTGCCGCAAATAAAAGAAGGTATCGCATGGCAAAAGCTTTCAAATGACCAAAAAGCCAAGGAAATTTGGGAAAAAACGATAAAAGAAAATCCTAAAAGTTGGCAAGCTTATTATTATTTGGGACTTTTAAACGAAAACAACAGCGAAGAATATTTTAAACAGTCACTTTCAATAAATCCTATGTTTAAACAGGCATGGATTGAACTTGCCAAGGGAAGCATTTCAAGACAAAATTATGACGATGCAAAAAAATATTTATCCAACGCTTTTTGTATTGACGAAAATGATTTTAGGTATTATTATTATCAAGGATTGGTCGAAAAAAACACGGGAAACGGTGCTCAGGCAGAATATAATTTTAAAAAATGCTTAAAACTGAAATCCGATTTTGAGCCGGCAAAAAATGAATTAATGCACACAGAAGTCGAACCAAATCCTATTACTCCGGTAAGCCAAATAAAATAATGGACATCTAATGAAAAAAAACAATATACTTATAGTAGAAGATCACGAACTTACAAGATTTGGGCTGAAAACTACTTTTGACGGACAAAACTTTGTCAAGGCGGTTTTTGAAGCTGATTGTGCTGAAAAAGCTTTTGAGATAATTAATAATAACAATATTGATTTAATAATTATGGATTTGGGGCTCCCTAACATAAACGGAATAGAAGCAACAAAAAAAATCAGGAACAAAAATAAAGACGTAAAAGTTGTTGTTTTAACTTCCCACAACGACGAAAAAGAGGTTTTAAACAGTCTTAAAGCAGGGGCTAACGCTTATTGCTCAAAAGAAATTAACCCTCAACGGCTGCTTGAGGTTGTCCAATCTGTATTGGAAGGGGCTTCATGGTTTGACCCCAGTATTGCCCATGTTGTTTTGAGGGCGGCTGTGAATGAAAATTTTGTTGAAAATGAAAGCAAAAACGATTATAATCTAACAACAAGAGAAGCTCAAATTTTAAAATTAATAACGCAGGGTCTTAGTAATAATCAAATTGCAAAAGAGCTTTTCATAAGTATAAATACCACAAAAGCCCATGTAGCAAGTATTTTGCAAAAACTGGAAGTGGATGACAGGCTTCAGGCAGCTCTGAAAGCCCTAAAATACAAGATAGTGTAGGGTGAATTATGTCGCAGTTGGCAAGAATTTTAATAGTGGATGACAATCCTAAATATTTACAAGATGCTCTTCCGATGTACGGATACGAGGTTAAAGTTGCAGTTGACGGTGTTCAGGCTCTCAAAATTCTTGCAAAAGCAGAAAAAAAGTATGACCTTGTTTTGCTTGACGTTATGATGCCGAATCTCAACGGTTGGGATACTTTAAAATCTATAAGAAATAATGAAAGAACAAAACATCTGCCTGTTATTATGCTAACGGCAGTAAATGAAGAGCAAAAAATGGTATCAGGGCTTAAAATAGGAGCTGACGATTATATTGTAAAACCGTTTGTTCTGCCAAATCTTCTTGCAAGAATAGAGGCGGTTTTGCGCCGCTCTGTCTGGAATAAGGAAAACACAAAAGTCCACGAACTTCCCTTTGGGTCTGATGAACCTGTTGAGCCGCTTACGCTCAGGGAAATAGAGGTTTTAAATCTTGTCGCAAAAGGTTCTAACAATCAGGCTATTGCAAATAAGCTTTTTGTAAAAGAGGTTACGGTAAAAACCCACCTCAACAGTATATTTAAAAAGCTGAAAGTCACAAACCGCACGCAGGCAGTGCTTTTGGCTATGCAGATGAATTTGATTAAACAGTAAAATTAAGGAGAAAGGTAAAAGATGAGCGATTATTCAAAAGAGGATTTGTACAACATAATTAAGGCTTCGCCGCAAAGATTTAACGAATGGAAAAAAGGGCAGGATGAAGTTGACTTAAGTGAAATGAACTTTTCTTACTGCATCTTAAGTGATGTTGATTTTTCAGACGTTGATTTAAATTCCAGTTCTTTTGCAGACGCTCATTTAACCTCAATAAATTTCAGCAGGGCAGATTTAACCTCTGTTGATTTTACAAGGGCGACTATTTTGGAATGTGATTTTTCAGAGGCGGTTTTAACAGGAGCAGATTACAGCTATGCTGCAATTAATTACTGCAATTTCCCCGAGGCGGATATGGCAGGCGGGGTTTTTCAGGAAAGCGATTTGTCAAATTCCGATTTTGCAGGGTGTTTTAATTTGAATGCCTGCCGCTTTGATGAAGAAACAATTTGGCCCGAGCCCGAGATGCTTCCTGAAGATTTTGATGCTACATACAGTGATGATTTGTCTTTGTTAAAAGACGACGAAGAAGATTTACTGCAAGAATATTAATTTATTAAGAAGTGTATATTTTATTCCCAAGGTGACAAAAATTTTTCTTTTGCGTTTTAAAATGTTATTAAAAGACAAGGAGATGTTTTTATGAAAGTCAATATTATTTCTTATCAAACATTTATGCGCAAAAAACCCGCAGAAAATAAACGCCAAAACAATGAGCCGCTTCATTTTCCCATAATGCTTAATTGCTCAGATTTATCCAAAGAAAAAGCTAAAGAGCAATATAGAATATTACAAAATGCAATAATTGAAAATAAACAAGAAAAAGCTCTTGAAATCATCAAACACTTTGAAAAATTACCCAAAAATATCCAAAGTTGTATCCCTATAGTGCAAAATGATAATAATGAAAATATTTTTATTTTAGCTGTAAAAAACAATCAGCCAAAAGTGGCTTTAAAAGTTCTTGATTTTGTTAAAACTTTACCTGAAAAAGCAAAAATAGATTTTGCTTTTATTCGCGGTCGTAACAATGAAAACCAATCCTACATTGCCGGTGAATACTCTCAAAGAATTGTCCGTGATGCCTTTGGTAATTTTGTTAAAACCTTACCAAAAGATATTCAAACAATTACATATCAATACTATGGCCCTCGCCAATACTATAATGATAGTACTGCTTACGGCGACGACTTAGATTGGTAATTTTTACTTGGCTTTTTCAAAATATTTTTGGGCAAGTTCTTTGTTTGTGGGTTCAAGAATTTTTGCAATTCCAAGGCAGCTTTGTTTGCTCAAGGGGTTCAGTTTCAATGCTTCAACATAATTTTTCATGGCATTTTCCTTGTCGTTTTTGACAAAGAAAATATCGCCTTTAAGGTTATAGGCATAAGCGTTATAAGGCTCTTGCCTTGTAACATCGTCAAGCAAATCTATTGCTAAATTATAATTTGAAACATTTTTGGTATCTTTTAAAAGGACTGCCGTTTCGATTTTTTTGTCACTGTCTGCTTCTTTGTTTTTTGCTTGTTCATAAAGCATCATCCATTTAACATCAAACTCTTGATTTGAAACGACTTCGTTTTTTTTGCCTCCGCCCAGAGAAACATTTGTAACGGGAGCTGTTTTAAAAGAAACGTTATATACAGAAGGAATTATCATTCTGTTTATTATTTTGTGCTTTTTTGGGGGCAAATAGCTTATCAGATCTTTATTTGACAGCATAAAAAGCGGAAGATATTTGTTTGTGAAAAAAGTGTTTTTTTCCCAGTAATTGTCAGTATTTGGCACAATGTTGGGCGAAATTTCTTTCATAATTGTCTTTTGGGTGTCGTAAAAATGGTTTTTTGAAATTCCCGCATTGAATTTTGCATTGGCGGGAAGAAGTGTTGTACCAAGGGCACAAACTGATAAAATTATAAAAATTTTACTGTAAATTTTCAACTTATTCCTCATATCTTACGTTTGCTTTTTCAAGTCTTTTTACGGCCTCTTTTAATTTTGAAAGGCTTTGCACAAGAGAAACCCTAAAAAATCCATTGGAGTGTTTTCCGAATGCCACACCCGGGGTAAAGACCACTCCTGTTTTGTCCATTGTTTTTCTGCAAAATTCTTTTGAGCCGATTCCTTTTGGAACTTTCAGCCACAAATACATTGTAGCAGGGGTTTTGTTAACTTCCCAACCAAGTTTTTTCATCGCAGATACCATAAAATCTCTGCGTTTTTGATATTTTTTAACTATTTTTTCCACGTTTTCATAAGGCATTTTAAGTGCTTCGATTGCAGCATCCTGAACAATGGTGGAAGTTCCGTAATCGGTATTTGTTTTCATGGCATGGATTGCATCGATAAATTCTTTTTTGCCGATTACAAATCCGACTCTCCAACCTGCCATGTTAAAGGTTTTTGAAAATGTGTGAAACTCTATTGCAATATCTTTTGCGCCTTCAATGCTGAAAATGCTCGGCGGTCTGTAACCGTCATAGCAGATTTCACCGTAAGCAAGGTCATAGACAAGCAAAATGTTGTTTTTTGTGCAAAAATCAACGAGTTTTTTCAAGAATTCTTTTGTAGCAACAGCACTTGTCGGGTTGTTGGGATAATTTATAAAAAACATTTTTGCGCGTTTTGCAATATCTTTGGGAATTGAATCCAGGTCGGGCAAAAAGTTGTTTTCTGCTTTTAGCGGAACGTGATAAACATCCCCGCTTGAAATCCAAGTTCCGCGTGACAAAACAGGGTAGTAAGGATCGGGAACAATGTTTATATCTCCGGGGTTTGTAAAAGCAAGTGCCGTGTGAGCAAGCCCTTCTTTTGCCCCGCTTAATGTTTGTATTCCAAAATCTGAGTCTAATTTTATTGCGTAGCGGAATTTTATCCATTCTTTAATCGCATTTTGAAATTCTTGTTTGCCTCTAAAACAAGGATAACCGTGGCATGCAGGGTTTTTAATCGATTTTATTGCGGCTTTTACTATAGGTTTTGGAGTTGGCCCGTCGGGATTTCCTATGCCCAAATCAATCAGGTCGGCACCTTTTGCACGCGCTTCTTGTTTCCACTCGTCAAGTTCGGCAAAAATATATTTTTCCAGATTTAATATTTTATCAGCGGGTTTTATATTAATTTTTTTGTTTGTTTTCATTCTCCCCCAGTGTAGCAATATTATAACAGATTTTAGGGGAAAAACCATTCTCTTTACTATTCTTAAACTTTGGGGTAAATGAAAGGGTAAAAGGTGATAAGATTATAATTTGATAAAAGCTTTTTCGGGTTGAAAAATTAAAAAAGTGGGTTATACTTATAATACAGAACATTGAAAAAAAGTACTCCGAATTTTCACCTCGCCCCTTGCGGGAGAGGTCTGTTTTCAGGGTGAGCAGAAGCCTGCGAGCATTAGAAAACAGGGTGAGGGGTCAAAGTATATTCATGGGGACGCTTGGCTTTGACAGGATGGTCGATTACAGTAAGTTGCGAGTCTCGGCGCTGTTCCGAGTTATCAACGAGCAAAAAAACAAATGCTACAAACAACGTAGTTAAAGCTGATTTTTCTAGAGCTGCTGCTCTAGCTGCTTAATTTTTTAGGCAGTCAGCCTCTCTATCAGCCCAGCTTGCCGGCGGGTAGGGACAATTATGCAAGTTGCAGTGCGCGGATGAGAATTAAGCGCATCAAGACTTTTCTCAAAGCGGGTATCGCTTAAAAGTGCTTTGCTAAAGCTAACAAGTCTGATTTTACTTGGGCTTTAGTGAGAAAGACAAAATCTACACTCGTAGAGATTTGCTCTAATCCATTTTGGACAGGGGTTCAACTCCCCTCGTCTCCATTTTTTCACTAAAGATTTACGACTCTTGCAATTCGAGGGGAGTCTCACGCGAAAATCAAAGATTTTCGGGTTCTTTCCTCTCATTAAATATGACATTTAGTCATATTTAATTCGGCAGAGTCCTCGTCTCCATTTTTTAAATTTTAAACTTTCGATTCGTTAGAGAATCTACCGTATTTGCTTTTTAAATTTGTTTTTAAACCATTTTTTTTAATTAAATTTATTAATATTTCGTTTGCAGCAGAAACTATAACATGGGTACTGATTGGATTATCTTTATGAAAAAACATCCTTATAGCTTGGTTTGTTAAGCTTGATGCGATATCAAGTTTGTTTATTTTTTCGATTTTACTATACATAAATTTATTACATATAATAAATTAATTTCATCAAAAATTCAAGCGCAAAGTTCGTTTTTTGGATTGCTTCGCTTCGCTCGCAACGACGTGGTCGGACAAGATTCTTCTTCCTCTCCAAAACGATATTTAATCGTTTTGTCGGCAGAATGCTCAGTATGACTTATTTTTATAACCTTTCAGCCGTTCAGCTTTTCAGCCATTAAGCCAAACATATTTACCCCCTCCGACCATATCGGAGCGAGCAATTTGGGGGTTCGGGGGCTTGCCCCTGACGCTTTGGCATTTTGTTCGCGTGTTTTTTTCTTTTCTTGCCTTCTTTTGCCTGAAACTTGTTTCAGTGCAAAATGGCGTCACGAACAGTGACTACGGTTCGGTTTCTTTTCTTTTTTTCAATCGCAAGAAAAAAAGAAAAGAAATGGAACAAAAAATACTCTTTAAAAATCAATAATACCCCGCCCCATTCCATTGCAGGACACAGCGGGCTCTTCCGCCTTGGTCATGTTTTCCGTTTACGACATTTCCGCCTTTATTTGTAAAATCATAAGCCCCGGCATAATCCCAAGTAGAAGGAGGCCCTGTAGGATTTTCATCGCTTGAGATTTCTTCGCCTGACCAATACCAACCCGGATTCATATTCCCTATTTCTTTTCTTTGTTTATACATGTCCTGAAGCTCGGCTTTTGTCGGCAATCTCATACCGTAAGCGCGGCAAGCGTTATCTGCGCCCTTCCAGTAATTGTCTTTGTCATTGTATGGCGGATAACTGACCGGAACATAAATTATATTTGTCGGAGATACACATAAATTCCCCACTTTTATATTCCCCTTAGGAGTACAGGTATCCGGCGGGGTCGGCTCAACTTCCGGAGTATCAGGCTGTGGGGTAATTGTTAAAACCTTTTTAGTCTGAATTGTAGGATTTATTGTTATAACCCCGCCCAAAAGACTTGTTTTCATTTTTCCGTCATATCTTACATACAGAGGGTATTTATCAGGTACAATCCCTTTTTTGCAGTATGATTCTTCGCAGTTCGGAGGATTTTGAGGTCCGTTTACATCAACCATTACCTGTTCGTAACCGTTAACCGACATAGGAAAATCAAACGGAAGTTTCATTTCCCAATAAATTCCGTCTGTTGTTGTAAAATAACCGTTGCCGGGAGATTTACATCTTACTTCATTCAAATTATTTATTTTTTGTGAAAACAGATAACAGAATTTGTCCGTTTTGTCCGGAAGCCCTTCAAGATCGGTATAGTTAAACCCTCTTGGTTTAAGCAAATTTCCCGCTGTAAGTCCCGTTTTATTCGAAGGATAATAAGTTTCATTATTAATCAAATCAAATACATTTTTAACAAAAATTTTATGAGCTTTTTTGAACATAACAACATTGGGCTCGGGTCTTGTACTCTGTAAAACCGGAAGAATTATCGCAGCAAGAATCCCTATAATCCCAAAAGACAGAAGTATTTCAGTAAATGTAAGCCCTGTTTTTTTCATAATTCCCTATTTTGTTATACTTCCACATTTAGAATATTTATAAACATTTTTTAAAATATTTTTACAATAAAATTCTAGCTCACTTTTAGAAAATGACAAATAAAAAATAGAATACATAATTCCAAAATATAAGGGATAAAGGTAGTTTAAGAAAATTAATAGACTTTTGCTTTCAAGACTACAATATTCATTTTGAAAATTTTACTCAGCTGTTTGCTAAGGGTTTTTATAGTATAATTTTGTTGAAATGATTTTGAATGTTAATTTAGATGCCGCCATAGATAATTTTTTGTCCCCTGTAGCCGATAAAATTTCAGCGTTGATTTTTTGTCATATAACAATAGGCGGGGTACAGGTGCAGCTTTTGGTTGCGCTTTTAATGTTTGCGGCACTTTATTTTACAATAAGAACCCGTTTTATAGGGTTTTGGGGCTTCAAACATGCCCTAAACCTTATTTCAAATAAGTATAAACACCCCGCAGTTTCAAAAAAGAAAAAAATCGGAGAAGTTTCTTCTTTTCAAGCTTTAAGTGCTACAATTTCGGCATCTGCCGGCATGGGAAACATTGCAGGAACAGCAGCCGCAATCTCTCTTGTAGGTCCCGGTGTTTTGTTTTGGATGATTTTGGCGGGGCTTTTTTCTATGGCATTGAAGTTTTCAGAGGTACTTTTGGGAATAAAACTCAGAAAAGTTAACCCCGACGGAACGGTGGCAGGTGGTCCTATGTATTATATTTTAAAAGGGCTCAAGGGAAAATACCTTTCAAAAATTGCACCGCATCTTGCAAAAATTTATGCGATATGCTGCGTTTTTGCAATGATTGGCGGGTGGAATTTGTTTCAGATTAATGCCATGACAACTCAAATCACAGAAGTTACAGGAGGGAATGCAAGCATTTTTCACAATAACGGTTGGGCATTGGGCTTAATTGTGGCTCTGATAATATGGTTTACCATAATAGGCGGAATAAAGTCCATAGGAAAATTCACAGAAAAAGTCACACCCGTTATGTGTTCGCTCTACCTTTTGACCGCTTTGGTTGTTTGTTTGATGAATTTTGAGCGCATACCTTATTCTTTTGTTTTGATTTTAAAAGAAGCTTTTAAGCCTCAGGCGGTTGCAGGCGGAATGTTTGTTTCTATGTTGTGGGGCTTCAGGCGGGCGATGTTTTCAAACGAAGCGGGCTTGGGAACAGCATCGATTGCTTTTTCTGCGGTTAAGACAAGCAAACCTGTGGCGCAGGCCTTTATTGCAATGCTTCAGCCCTTTGTTGATACCGTAATTGTGGGTTCTGCAACCGCCCTTGTTATAATCGTTTCGGGCGAGTATTTAAATTCATCGGGGCTTGCAGGAATCGAATTGACCTCCCGTGCTTTTGGAAGCGCATTTTCTTTCTTCCCTCTGCTTTTGACTGTTATGGTAAGCTGTTTTGTAACCTCAACCCTGCTTTGCGGCTCTTATTACGGGCTTAAGGCGTGGCATTTTCTTTTTGGTGAAAGTGGCAAAAATACAAAAGTTTTTCAGGTTATATACTGTGTTTTCATAATTTTAGGCTCTGCGATGAATTTTAAGAGCATAATTAATGTGTCTGACGCTTTTACCCTGTTTCTTGCCGTGCCTAATTTGTTTGCGGTTTTTGTGCTTTCAAATGTTGTTATAAAAGAGTTGAAAAAATACTGTAGAAAATATTCGATAGGAATTTTTAAGGAAAAAAGTAATGAAAGAGAAATTGCTTGCGGAATTGAAGCGCAAGTGCAGTGAGTGTAAGGCATGTGAGCTTCATAAAACAAGAAATAACGTGGTTTTTTCAGACGGAAACCCTGAAAGTGCCAAAATTGTTTTAATTGGAGAAGCTCCTGGGGAAAATGAGGATTTGCAGGGGATTCCTTTTGTGGGCAGGGCGGGAAAACTTTTGAACGAATTTCTTGAAAAAGCCGGAATTTCAAGGGAAAAAGATTTATACATAATTAATATGGTAAAATGCAGACCTCCAAACAACAGGGTTCCGACAAAAAAAGAAAAAAGCACATGCAGGCATTTTTTAACAGAGCAGATTTTAACAATTAACCCTAAATTAATATTATTATGCGGCTCAACTGCGATGGAAGAATTTCTGGAGGGGAAAAAAATTACAGAAGTTCACGGAAAAGTTTTTGAAATATCTGTTTCAAACAAAACTTATAAGGCAATGCCGATTTTGCATCCCAGCCCTCTGTGCCGATATCCCGATAAAACAAATGTAATGGTAAAAGATTTATCATCTGCAAAAAAGTTAATCGGATAAATATTTTACAACTCCCTCTGTAATTGCCTTTGCGCAGTTTTTTTGGAACTCTTTGTCAAGCAGAAGTTCACAGTCGTCGGGGTTTATAATGTAGGCAACCTCCACAAGCACGCTCACACTTGATGTCGGGCGCACAAGCGCAAGGCTTCCCTGCCGCATCCTGTCGTTTTGAGTTCCCGATTTTGTGATAATTGAATTTAAAATGCTATCTGCAAGAGGCTTTGCCTGATTGTGATAGTAATAAACGCTTGTTCCGCGGCATTTTATAGGATCCGCTCCGTCAGGAAGCGCGTTTGCGTGTATGCTTATAAGAATTACAGAATCATTTTCCCTTGCGGTTTTTACCCTGTCTTTGAGCGAAACGGCTATGTCGTCTTTTCTTGTCATTATAACTTTTGCACCCAGAGTCTCAAGTTCTGCTTTGAGATTTTTAGCAATTTCAAGGTTAATGTCTTTTTCCTTATCGCCTTTTGGTCCGATTGCGCCGTATTCAGCCCCGCCGTGTCCCGCATCAACGGTTATAGTTAAGCCCTTAAGCGGCATATCGCAGTTTTTTTCGGGCGCCTTTCTTACTTTTAAAATAAATTTATTCCCTTCAAAATATGCGTCATAGCCGAAGAGTTTTTTAACAGGCACATCAAAATTCAAAGAAGAATCTTCTATACAAAGATTTTTGTCTTCGGATTTGACGTTAAAAAGTTTTAAATTAAGGCGATTATCTTCTTCTTTCAGTACAAAAGGAGTTTTCCCTTCAAGTTCAAATTCCCATATGCAAAAATCTTTTGTTTCTTTTGTTTCAAGTTTTTTAATGCTTACGGGCAGTGCAGAAATTGTTGAATCGGTTTTTTGCTCGACATCTGATTTTAAAATCCAGCCAATTGTCTTTGAATTTAAAAACACTCTCCAAAACCCGCCTTTTTCGCCGTTTATCACAAGAGGGGTTTCTTTTTGAAGGTGTGCCATGCGGTTGATTCCGCTGTCAAAAGGGGTAAGCCTCAAAGGGGTGTTGTCATCTTTTATAAAAAAATTATTCATCGGCGGGTATTCCAGCAAAATTGGTTCAATTTTTTTTGTTGTTTGCGGTTTTGGTCGTTCAATAATAAAATCAATTGATACAGGATTAATTTCTCCCTCTCCCCTTGCACTAATGATTTTATTATAATTGTTCTCCCTCTCCCCTTGCGGGAGAGGGTTGGGGTGAGGGGTACCGTAGGAAGAGGGCAGGGGTGAGGGGTAAGAAGTAATTTTAAATTCATTTATACCTTCTTTGAGCGGCACTACAAAAGCAAAAGAGCCGCTTTTATGAAGCGGAACTTCGGCATCGTTTATTTTCAAAATATCCTGCGGATTGGTCGAACCTATAAAAAAAGTCGAAGGAGCATCTATGGTGCAGGGCGTTTTTTTCGGATAGACAATTTCAAACGCAAAGCTTTTTGCACAAGATAGAAATAGTAATAAAATTATTAAAAAATATCTCCTCATAGATTAATTTTAGCATTAATTTTTATTTTTTTTAATTGTAACAAAATATGAAAAATCTTAAAAAAATAAACTAAAAAAGTCAATTTTTAATCTTCAGTTTTCTTTCATGCATTGAAAGTGTGGCCGTAATGTCAAAAGTAAATTTAGTACAACAAGTTCAGAGCACAAATTTTAAAGAAAAGCCTTTAAAAAAGCCGCAAGTGTCTTTTAAAGGCAAGGAAGATGTTTTGACCGCAGCACAAGAGTTGATAGTTGAACAGGCTTTAAAAACAAAGTATTTAGGCTTTTTCGGAAGAACTTTGGATTATTTTTCAAAAACGGCAGGAGAGATTCAAAACCTTCTTTTGATAGGCTTTGGAACGGCTTTTGTCGCCCCTATTTTTATAGCTTATAACTCTTTATCAAAACAAGACCCCAAAAAGAAAAAATATTCTGCAATGAGACAGCCTATTTCTGCAGTTATAGCAACGGCTTTGGGTTTTGGAATTAATAAACCTATTGCAGACGGTTTAAGCAAAGCATGCTCAGAAGGAGCGTTGGAAAAATTTGATATGTCGGCAAAACCTCAATCAGACTTTCTGAAGGCAAGATATAACAGCATTGTAAAGAATTTCGGTAAATTGAAAGACCTCGATAAAAAATATTTTGAAAAAGCAGGCACTCAAGATTTTAAAGATGTTAAAGCTTTTAGAGAAAAATTCCCTACTTTTCAGCATTTTGAACAGGCAGTTCATAAAACAACTTTGGAAGAAGTTGCTCAAAAACTTCTTTCGGAAAGCTCTCAAAACAGCATCAAAAATCAAACCTTACGTGATTTTTTGATTAAAAATATGGATTTTGAAAAAGACTGCATTGACGAAAAAATGCTTAATCCTTATATGGTGAAATCAAAACTTGAAAAAACCACTGCAATAGATTTTTTAAGAAAAATAGGATTTGATGATGCAACAATTGACGAAAAATCTTTAAGAAAAGCTCTAAATCGAATTATAAGTACAAAAGGCTTTGATTCAAGTCAAAAAGATATTATTGAACAAATAGCAGAAAATCTTATAACAGAAGAAGCTAAAGGTAAAAACAACATTTCGATGAAGGCTTTATTTAATATTTTGGGAATAGAAAAAGATTTTCATCAAAGCCCTGTTTTAGATTCAACTTTAGATAAATTTATGCTCACTATGCACGAAATGTTGAGTGACAGCACTTCTTCGTCTTCAAGAAAAACCTTTACGGAAACATTAAAAGAATTCAATGTTAAAAAAATACTTACAGAAAATGACATTTCAAGGTTGAAAAACTTTGCAAAACAACTTGCAAAAAATTCAGTAGATGATGCAACAACCGCATTTAAGGCATACACTAAGGCTCAGGGAATAGTGCTTTCTCTTATAACCCTGCCTTTTGCCTGCGGATTTTTGAATTGGTCTTACCCCAGAATAATGGATAAATTTTTCCCTCAATTATGCCCCGCGAAAAAACCTCAAGAGGGAGGTAAAACATTATGAGCCCTAACATAATGCCTGTATTTAATAAATTATTAGACAGTAAGCTTTTAAATAAGATGTATAAAGCGGCAAAGGACAATCCTGCAAAATTTGCTGCGCAGATGGCTTTGACTTCTGCTTTAACAAAAGATGCTGTGGGTTGTTATTATTATGTTACACAAAGTTTGCACAATAAAAAAATTCCCGAAGAAAACAGAAATTTTGTTGCTTCAATTGATTTGATGAATGGGATTTTAAATGTCTTGCTTCAATTTACAGTTGGCTCATGGTTAGATAAGGCTGCTCCTAAATTTTTTGATAATTTAATGGAGAAAAAACTAGGAACAAATAAAACAAGACAAATTGCAAAAACTTTGGAAGAAATAATAAACAATAAAGAAATTACGGCAGTAAAAATAGAAAATTTCCTTAAAAATAAAATGCTCGGCAAAGGCGGAAAAACCGCAAAATGGCTTAAGGTTGGATTTAGCGCGGTGAGCATGCTTGTTGCAACTCAAATTATCACAAAAAGAATGATTGTTCCTTTCCTTTCAACTCCTCTTGCAGGTTGGGCAGAAAAAAATATATTTAAGAAAAAAGATGCCCCAAAAGTTAACATTGAACCCTTAAACAACAAACTCAGCTATCAGGACAATTCTTCTTCCGGAAGAACAAATCTTTTATCGCTTTATTCAAAAAAGTAGTTTTTGGTATATAATTGTCGAATGAAAGCCAAGAAAACTATTCAAAAAATTGAGCCCTATCAGGTTGACCTTTTTGATGAAGAAGGTTTTTTAAAGCTGGATAGCAACGAAAATGATTTTGGGCCTTCGCCAAAAGTCGTTGATGCGATTAAAAATATTTCGCCCCAAGATATTAAATATTACCCTTATTACGGCAAATTGATTCAAAAACTTGCCGATTTTCACGGGGTAGGTATTGAAAATATAATTTTGACCGCAGGCGCGGATGAAGCCATAAGTTCAATTTTTTCGACTTTTTTGGAATCAGGGCAAACGGTTTTGACGGTTGAGCCTTCTTTTGTTATGCCCCGCATTTATGCAAAAGTTAACGGACTTAACTTCAAAGAAATTTCTTACAAAAAAAAGTGGGAATTTCCGCAAGAAGAATTTTTGAAAAATATTGACAATGCCGACTTGATTCACCTCACAACACCGAATTCTCCAACAGGCGAAATAATCGACAGAAAAGTTATAGAAAAAATCATCAAAAAAGCAAATGGAAAAGCAATTTTGATTGACGAAACTTACGCTAATTTCTGCGAAATTTCGAATCTTGATTTGGCAAGGAAAAACGAAAATATTTTTATTGTGCGCTCTTTTTCAAAAGATTTCGCACTCGCTGGATTGCGTTTAGGATATGTAATTTCATCTGAGGAAAACATTTCTAATTTGAGAAAATATTTAAGCCCTTACAATGTTTCGAATTTGTCTGTTAAAGCAGGACTTGCAGCACTTGACGATATTCAATATTTTAAAAAGGTTAAAAAAGAAATCGAAGTGTCAAAGGAAATGTTGATAAAAGGCTTAAAAAAATTGGACAATACCATTTACCCCTACCCATCTGAGACAAATTTTTTGTGCGTGGATTTTGGGCAAAAAGCCGAATTTATCTACAAAAAACTTCTTGATGCCAAAATCAAAGTTAAATATTTTAAAAATATTCCATTGCTTGAAAACACTATGAGAATTACGGTTCCTACACTTGAAAACACGAAAAAGATTTTATCGGTACTTGAAAAAAAAACCGCAATAGTCTTTGATATGGACGGAGTTTTAATTGACGCCTCAAAGTCTTATCGGGTTGCCGTGCAAAAAACTTTTGAGCATTTTGCAAAAAAAGAATTTTCGCTTGAAAAAATTTCGCAGACAAAAAAGCTTGGAGGGCTTAATAACGATTGGGACCTGACAGAATATTTGCTCAAAAGCGAAGGTTTAAAAATTGATTATGATGATATCGTGGAAGTTTTCCAGGGACATTACAAAACCCTTGCCCAAATCGAAGAACCGCTTGTAAGTGCAGAATTTTTTGAAGAGTTGTCAAAAGATTATAATTTGGTAGTATTTACCGGAAGGCTTGTCGAAGAAGCTTATTATTCGCTTGATAAAAACAATTTTACAAAATATTTTTATCCGATAATCACCATGCAAGATGTCGGGCTTAATCGTCAAAAACCCGATCCTTTGGGGCTTGAAATCGTTAAGCAAAAAATTATTGCAGATGAAATCTATTATCTTGGCGATACCGTAGATGATATGATTTGTGCGCAAAAAGCAGGGGTAAAAGCAATAGGCGTTTTGCCTCCGCAGGATAAATCAGAGGATTTAAAAAACCTTTTGAAATCCAAGAAAGCTGTGGTAGTATTGGAGCAGACGGTTGATTTGAAAAATTATTTGAAAGAAGGCAGATATGCGCAAAAGCACTAAAACAAGAAAAACAAACGAAACCGAAGTTAAAATCGAACTTAATATCGACGGTAAAGGAAAAATGGAAATTTCTACGCCGATAAAATTTTTCACCCACATGCTCGAACAATTTGCAGCACACGGCGGATTTGACTTAAAAATAGATGTTAAATCCCACGACAAAGATAATCACCACGTGATAGAAGATGTTGCGCTTACCTTGGGTGAAGCTTTTAAAGAAGCTCTTGCCGATAAAAAAGGCATAGTTCGTTACGGAAGCTTTGTTCTGCCTATGGATGAAGCACTTTGTCTTGCTGTTATTGATTTGAGCGGAAGGGCTTTTTCTAATGTCGATGTCGAAATCAAAGATGAAAAAACTTCCGATTTTGAAACTGTTCTTCTGCCGCACTTTTTTAACAGTTTTGCTCAGGCAAGTTTATCCACCATTCATATAAAACTTCTTGAAGGCACAGATACCCATCACATAATAGAATCCGTTTTCAAGTCTTTTGCAAGAGCACTCAGGCAGGCGTGTTCTTTTGATGAAAAAAACAAAGATTCCATTCCTTCTACCAAAGGAATATTATAAAACTTAATTAAATGCTTGCATGTGAGTTTTGATTTGATATTATGGTAAAACAAAGCCGAAAGTTTTATGGTATTGGCTACCATAATCTTTTTTGTACTTAACTTTAAAATAAAGGAGAAAAGAAAATGCCAAAAATGAAAACACACAAGTCCGGAGCGAAACGCTATAAAGTTACCGCTAACGGCAAAATCTTGAGAAGACACGCCGGTATAGGTCACCTTCTTGCAAACAAAAGTTCCACCAGAAAAAGAAGAATTTCCGGTATGGAAGAGATATCAGAAACACATGTGGATTTGGTATCAAAACAGTTACCGTACAAGAAGTATGCAAGGTAGGTGAATTATGAGAGTAAAACGCGGAAACGTTAGTCGTAAAAGACATAAAAAAATACTTAAACTGGCAAAAGGTTTTATAGGCGCAAGAAGCAGAATATTTAAAGTTGCAAACTGTGCCGTTATGAAAGCACTTAAATACCAATACAGAGACAGACGGGTTCTGAAAAGAAACATGAGAAGACTCTGGATTGTAAGAATTAACGCAGCAGTCAGAGAACAAGGCATGAGCTATTCAAGATTTGTTAACGCCTGCAAAAAGGCAAACATCATCGTTAACAGAAAAATGCTTGCCGATATGGCTGTTAATGATAAAGAGGCTTTCAGTGTTTTGGTTGAAGCCGCAAAAGCTTCAGCTTAAAATGTGAAGAAATATCAAATAAAAGGTGCCGAGTTTTTTAAAACTCGGCACCTTTTAAGTCATTTACCCTTAATTTTTAATTTGAAAAACACACTTTGAGCATCTTGCTTTAGGGTGTAGCATGAGGTTGTCTTCCAAATCATATAATTTTGCAATTCTTGTTATTAAATTTGAGCCGCAATTTGGGCATGTCAAATCAGTCTTGCCGGCTAAAATGTTTTCTTTTAATTCATCAATAATTTCTTGAGAAACAAATTTGTTTTCAAAATCCTTTTCAAGTTCTTTAATTTCTGCAGGCTCGCACTTAAGCACTTTGGCAAGGTTTTGTCTTACCGTCGTGGATAAAAAGAGCTCTTCTCCGGCTTCGATTTTTTCAATCAAGTCCAAATTAAGGTGGCATTTTTTTGCCAATCCTTTTACGGATAATCCCAAATTTTCTCTTTTTTCCTGCACAAACTGCGCTAAAGATGTTTTTTCCATAAAACCATTATAGCAGTAAATAGTAAATGGTAAATAGTAAATAGTAAATAGTAAATAGAGAGGCAAAGATGCCTGGATACATAGATGCATAGTTTTTTCTATATTTTGCAGCTTTTCTTTGTGTCTTTGCCTCTTTGCATCTTTTAGCCGTCCACTTATTTACCCCATAAGATTGGAGGATTTGAAGAGGCTTTATATGGAATTAAATCGTAAAAATGTATGATTTAATTAAAGAAATAAATTGCTAATATAAACCTATTAAATCGATACTCCTTAGAGACAACGATACACATATCCCTAATCAACAGCTATGCACCCCTAAAGTTCATAGCTTTTTTTTGCAAGCGAGCAGAGGCACGAACGAAGTGAGAGTCGAACAACAATAATCGGAAACGACGCTTTCCGATTTTGTTGAGAGCGTTGCCGTTTAATGCGAGCGCAGCGCATGCAGGTAGAGCGGAAAATTTTTAATAATTTTTCCGCAAAAAAAGCTGTTATTAATATAAATATACTTTTTTCTTTCGGTACTTTTTGGTTGGGGCCCACCCTTTTGATTAAGTATCAAAAGGGAAGGGATAAAAGTACCACATAGCCACTATTGCAAACAAACATATTAAGCGGAATATTTTTGTTGTTCCGTGTCGCCATTTTCTACGGCTCGATTTGTCATCCCGCACCTGTTGCGGGATCTAATCTCGCCTTGAAAAGAAGGCAAAGCCACGGCCTACCTGCGTTCGCTAATTATTACTAAACTCAACTCAAGCTCGCGAACTCGTGCCTTAAGCACTCAAACACACTCGCTTTGCAGTTGTTTCGTTAAGTAATAATTGCTCACTCCGATAAGGTCGGAAGGGGGTTAGGGGCACAGCCCTGACGCTTTGGCATTTTGTTCGCGTGTTTTTTTCTTTTCTTTCGGTTCGGTTTCTTTTCTTTTTTTCAATCGCAAGAAAAAAAGAAAAGAAATGGAACAAAATAAAACTAGCCTATTTAAATTCAAAAATTAATAAATATTATATTTTAATACTTATTTCACAACTATATTAACAAGTTTTTTGGGAACGACAATCACTTTGACAATTTCATTGCCGGCAATAAATTCTTTTGCCTTTTCGCAATTTAGCGCAATTTGTTTCATTTTTTCCTGCGATAAATCTTGCGCCACTTCAACTTTGTCCCTAACTTTTCCGTTAACCTGAACAACCAAAGTAATTGAGCTTGTTTTGGCTAAATTTTCATCCCATTCACACCATTTTTCATCATGGATAGAAGTTTTTGCACCCAATGAAGTCCAAATTTCTTCTGTCAAATGCACCGCAACAGGTGACATCAATTTCATCAAAGTCAAAACCGCAAAGCTGAAGACGTTTTTATCTTCTTGTGAAAAATCTTTTTTCTTGCCTAAATAATCGTAAATAGCGTTAGTCAATTCACGATACTTAGAAATCACCGTATTAAACTGGAATTCATTTTGAATATCGTTTGTAATTCCTTTAATCATGATGTGGGTAAATCTTACCAAATCATCGTTTTCTTTTGATAGATTTTCGCTCAATTTATAATCAAAAATAATTTTGTCCTGATTGGTTGAAACTAATTTCCAAACGCGGTTTAAGAATTTATAACAGCCTTCAACGCCCGCATCTGACCAGTCAAAATCCCTTGCAGGAGGCGAATCGGAGAGGATAAACAGCCTTGCCGTATCAGCCCCGTAGTTTTCAAAAATTTCATCAGGATCAACCGTATTTCCTTTTGATTTTGACATTTTTGAGCCGTCTTTTAAAACCATTCCCTGAGTTAAAAGATTTTTAAAAGGCTCGTCAAAGCTCAAAAGCCCCATATCACGCATTGCTTTTGTGAAAAATCTTGAATAAAGCAAGTGCAAAATTGCGTGCTCAATTCCGCCCACATACTGGTCAACGGGAAGCCATTTATCGACAATATTTTTATCAAAACACTTTTGACTGTTTTTGGGATCAGCGTATCTTAGATAATACCAGCTTGAACAAATAAATGTATCCATAGTGTCGGTTTCACGCTTTGCATCACCGCCGCATTTAGGACATTTCGTATCAATAAACGTTTTGGATGTCAAAATGGGCGATTTGCCCGTAACCTTAAAATCAACATCTTCCGGCAACAAGACGGGCAAATCGCCCTCATTTACCGCCTGAATTCCGCATTTATCGCAATAAACAATCGGAATCGGTGCACCCCAGTAACGTTGACGAGAAATCAACCAATCACGCAGACGGTATTGGGTTTTAAATTCGCCAAAACCTCCGTCAGCGGCTTTTTGAGTAATTATTTTTTTGAATTCTTCGTTACTTATTCCGTCATATTCGCCGCAGTTTACCATAGTGCCTGATTCAGTATATGCAACAGTTAAACCACTAAAAGAAACGTCATCCTGAACTTGTTTCAGGATCTCATTATTTGCGATGACTTCTTTAATCGGCAAATTATATTTTTTTGCAAAGTCAAAATCGCGCTCGTCGTGCGCGGGAACCGCCATAACCGCCCCTGTTCCGTATTCGGCTAGCGCATAGTCCGCTGTCCAAAGCGGGAATTTTTCGCCCGTAAAAGGATTTATGCAATGCGTTCCCAAAGGCACGCCCGTTTTAATTCTTTCTGTCGAAAGCCTTTCGATTTCTGTCATTTTACGAGCGTTTTCGCGGTATCTTTCGACTTCTTCTTTGTATTGAGGCAATGTAAGTGCTTCGATGTCTTTGTATTCGGGGGCTACTACAAGATAAGTTATGCCCAAAGCCGTATCTGGACGTGTTGTATAGACAGGAATTTCCATGTCATATTCTGCGACTTTGAACTTCAAAATCGCCCCTGTTGATTTTCCAATCCAGTTTGACTGCATAGTTTTAACGTTTTCGCCCCAGCCGTTGAGTTTATCCAAATCTTCAAGAAGCGCTTCGGCATAATCGGTAATTTTCAAAAACCATTGGGATAAATTTTTCTTTGTAACAACTTCATCGCAACGCCAGCATTTTCCGTCGATTACCTGTTCGTTTGCAAGCACTGTGGCACATTTTTCGCACCAGTTAACCGCCGCCTCTTTTTTGTAGGCAAGTCCGCGTTTATAAAATTGCAAGAAAAGCCATTGTGTCCATTTGTAGTAATCTGGCTTGCAGGTGGTGACTTCTCTGTCCCAATCGTAAGAAAGACCGAGCATTTTAAGCTGTTTTGTCATATATTCAATATTTTCATCGGTCCACTGTGCGGGATTTGCACCTTTTTGCATGGCGGCGTTTTCCGCGGGAAGCCCGAAACTATCCCACCCGATAGGATGTAAAACGTTGAATCCTTGAGCTTTTTTAAAACGTGCAATTACATCTGTTATGGTGTAATTTCTGACATGCCCCATGTGAAGCCTGCCTGAAGGGTACGGAAACATCGAAAGCGCATAATACTTAGGTTTATCACTATCGGTCGGAGTGGCAAAACATTTACATTCCCCCCACTTTTTTTGTAATTTTTTTTCAATTTCCTGCGGAAAATAATGCTCTTTCAAATTATTGCTCCTCAACTAATCTTTTGTTAATTAAATTTTAGCATAAAAATTTTTTAAATAAGGAAAAATTAATCTTGAAGAATATTAAAACTTTAAAAAACTAAGGGCCAAAAGGCGCTGCTGGTGTTGGTGGACCGGGAGGACCGGGAGGGCTAGGCGGATCAGGAGGAGGTGTAACAGAAAAGTCCTATTGGCAGGCAATGCAACCCCCGGGAGGGCTAGGCGGATCAGGAGGAGGTGTAACAGGATCTTCTTCTTCCTCTTCTTCAGGAGGATCTTCAGACAAAGGAGCTGCGGCCAAACTTGAAATATTAGCAAGATAGTCCATTTTCCAACCTTCTTCTATTATTCTTGCAGCACAATAATTCCCGTCAGTATCGCTTGGAAAACAATGCTGAGCCGTATCACCATTTTTCCAATGACCATTTTCTTGATCGTCTATTCCTCCACTTGGATATAACAAAGGTCCCTTACCATTTGTAATATAAAAACGAAATATATCTTTACCCATATTATTGGGAGGTTTAAGCCCATTTAAATCAATATACAATTCGCCACAAACTTGTTCCATATTTTGAGTTACGCCCGTGCTCATAGAAGATGAACAGTTATTATGATTATTTTTTAAAATAAAAGCAATTCCATCCGCACTAATGAAACGGTAAAACCCGCTTGAAATTTTTGCATAGTCATCTGTTCTGGCTAAACTTCCATCGTAAGAATCGCTAACGCTTTCAGAAAAACAGCCTAGAGTATTTGTTTCACAATTTTTCAAAACGTTAAAATGCTTAACAAGTTCAGTACCAAGCGTTTGACTAGTAGTCCCCACCTTAAAAAGACCGGTGCAAATCAAATCACCGGTGCAAGTAAAATCATGAGCCGTTCCTATTAAAGCTTGATTAAATTGAGTATAAGCTTTTTTTAATCCTGACAAAAATTTTTGCTGTTCAAAATACCCCAACAAAATAGGAATTGTAACTGCGGCAATTAAACCAATAATTAAAAGAGTCAACAAGACTTCAGGCAAAGTAAAAGCCGGTTTCTTTTTTGTTTTTAAAATAAAACTATTCTTACAAAACATAACTTGATTGAATATAACATAAATTTATAACTTATTCTATTGCCCAAGCAGGCTATAAGCCATTTATAGCCTGCTTGCCCCAGTTATTATTTATATTTTTATGATACAATATAAGAAAAAAGAGGATTAAATTATGAGTATAAAACCCTGGATAGAATATTTTTTAGATTTGGCAAAAACCTGCGCGTCACGCTCAAACTGCATAAGAGCGCAAGTCGGTGCTGTAATTGTAGGCGATGATAAAAAAATTAAAGCAACAGGCTACAACGGAACGCCTTCAAAAGTTCAATCTTGTTATGAAAGAGGCGAATGCTACCGCATTAAAAATAATATTCCTTCGGGAACGCGCTATGAAACCTGCCGCTCAATCCATGCCGAACAAAATGCCATAATTCAGGCAGGACAAGACCGCTGTATGGATGCGACAATGTATATCTGGGGACACGATTTTATCTGCATTCTTTGTAAAAGGTTTATAGTTCAGTCGGGAATTAAAGAAGTCTATCTCAGAAAAGACGAAAACTCACCAATCTTAAAAATTTCTGTCGAAGACATAAGAAAAGAGCTTGAGGCTGAGCCTCAGTTGGTTTAAAAAGTGAACAGTGAACTGTGAACGGTGAACTGAGACTATAGGACTATAAGTTTATTTTGCCTCGCACTTCGCATTTTTACCTATCGAGGATACCGAAAAATTCGAAAAATTGTCATTTTTCGAATTTTTCGGTATCCTCATCGCACATATTTAACCTTAACAATGCTTTACATTTCCCAAAAGTGTCTAAAATACACGCTTTTAGCTGTGTTGTTTTTATAAAGATATGTAACAATTACTCCTTTATTCATATTACAAGAGGAGTTAATGATTTGAAAAAGTGGTATAATATTAGTAGAATAATTGTACAAGTGACAAATCGATAGATTTAAGCAGCCCGCAAGCGAAAGGTTGGCTAATATATGACAGACGTGCAATTTCACAGTGATCTGGATAGATTAATTGAAATTCTGCCTAAAAAAATAACGAAGCACATAACTTATGAAAACATGGACGATGTAATAGAAATAGTGCTGGACATAAGCCGTTTACCGGAAGTCCGACACTCGGGAGGAAGGATTGAGTCTCTTGGCGTTGAGCCGATAACGGATGAGGACATTAACTATATAACTCAAAGGGTACAGGAATTTACTTCCGATAACCGTTCAGGAATCCCCGGAACACTCCACAGAATAAGCGCAATAAGAAACCGTCAAGGAAAAATAATCGGTCTTACTTGCAGGATAGGTCGAGTCGTTACGGGGACTATTTCATGTATAAAGGATTTTGTGACTCAAGGAAAAAGTATTTTATTCCTTGGTCGCCCTGGGGTTGGTAAAACCACAAAATTAAGAGAAATTTCGCGCCTTATGGCAGATGAATTGGGCAAAAGAGTTATTGTAGTAGATACTTCAAACGAAATTGCAGGTGACGGAGATTATCCTCACCCGGCGATAGGAAAAGCCCGCAGAATGCAGGTAAGACAGCCGGAATACCAAAAAGACATTATGATAGAAGCTGTTGAAAACCACACACCTGAAGTAATTGTAGTTGATGAAATCGGAACAGAAGCAGAGGCTCAAGCTGCAAGAACCATTGCAGAGCGCGGGGTTATGCTCATTGCAACCGCACACGGAAACAGCTTGGAAAATCTTATTAAAAACCCAACTTTATCGGATTTGGTAGGCTCAATCCAATCTGTAACACTGGGAGATGATGAGGCAAAACGCAGGGGTAGCCAAAAAACAGTTCTCGAAAGAGAAAAACAGCCCACTTTTGATATAGTAATCGAAATAATAGACAGAAACACTTTAGCGGTTTACAAAGATGCCGCCGAAGCCGTTGACTACATTTTGCGCGGCTGGCCGATAAGACCCGAAATAAGAAAAGTTGACCAAAATTACAGCGAAAAAACCACTGAAACAGTTTCAAATAAAATTTCACAGCTTGAACAAAAAGCCCTTCCGCACGCTGAAGACAGCTTAAAATTCAGTTTTTCAAGACAAAATTACGTAAAAGAAGTTAAAAATTTCAAGAAAATTTATATCTATGCGGTTTCAAGAAGTATAGTCGAAAAAGTTATTGAAAGACTTGACCTTAACGCGGAAATTACAAGAAACGTAGAAGATGCAGATATAGTGCTTGCCCACAAGAATTTTGCAAAGGGCGGGGCTAAAGTTTTAAGCACGGCAAACGATTACAGAATACAGGTCTTTTACGTAAAAACAAACTCTATGGCACAAATTCAAAAAGTGATAAAAGAGGCCCTTGGAATTCAACAGGACACTTCAGAAACGCTTCAAGGCTACTATGACGAAGCAGAAAGAGCTTTAGATGAAGCCAAAGCTGCGATAGCAAAAATACTTGAAGGTGAAGAACACATTGAACTTCAGCCTCAAAATCAGCAGATAAGAAAGCTTCAGCACGAACTGGTCGAACAACACAACCTAGCCAGCCAAAGTGTGGGAGAAGGCGAACAAAGACATTTGAAGATTGTGGGCGGCAAGGACTTTAAAGAAAAAAATGCAAGTTGAAAATAATTAGTGTGTGGTGAATAGTGAAGACGGGCGCCGGACTTTCAGTCCGGTGCCGTTGTTTTGTTATGTCTTTGCGAGGAGAAACAAAGTTTCGACGAAGCAATCTAAAATAAAAGAATTTTTGGATTGCTTCGTCGTGCCAAGGCACTTCTCGCAACGACGCGGGTGGTTGAGAATTAATTGGAAAATACGTTTACCTTACTCCGCTTCAAAGAGAAAACGCCGGCTCTTAAAAAGAGCCGGCGCGGAGAGAATCTCGACTTTGAAGTCTTTATTGTAGAAGTTTAAGAGCGATTGAAGGAAGCTGGTTAGCTTGAGTCAGGATACTTGCTGATGTTTGTTGCAGTATCTGGTATTTGACTAAGTCCGAACTTGTTGATGCAATATCAGCATCCAATATCCTTGAATTGGTTTCAGACAAGTTTTGGTTCATAACAGTCAAGTTGCTTGAAGTTGCTGCCAATCTGTTACCGTATGCACCTAAGAGAGCTCTTTTTGAGCTTAATGAAGTTATTGCCGTATCAAGTCTGTCCATATAATCTCTGATATCCGAAGTGCTCCAAGTTTCTCCTGTAGTGGAATCCGGAATTATAATACCTTTAGGATCATCTACGTTACCTACAGGGTTACCCAAGACAGATATGTGAACATCTGCCAGTGCAGGGCCTATGTCTAAAGCGTTTGTAGCTTCATCTGAATTTGCACCGATTTGTAAAGACAAAGATGTTTTTGAGCCGTCTAAAAGTTTAACCCCGTTAAAGGTAGTAGATTCTGATATGTTGTTAATGTCTTTAAGACGTTGCTTAATCTCTTGCAAAATGTTATTTTTATCTGATGCCGTATAAGTTTCGTTTGCCGCCTGAACGCACAGTTCGCGAATCCTTTGAAGGTGGTTTGTAACTGTAATTTCGCCGCCTTCTGCAACGTTTAGAAGGTTTTGACCGTTTGCTATGTTAGAAATAGCTTTACTGTTACCGTTAAGTTGTGTTTTAATACTTTCAGAAATTGATAAACCTGCTGCGTCATCGCTTGCGCGGTTGATTCTCAATCCTGAAGAAATCTGTTCCATTGCTTTTTGATAAGCTTCCGTATTCTTAGATAAGTTGTTCTGAGCAACTAATGAAGATACGTTTGTGTTAATTGTTACTGCCATGATTTTTCTCTCCTATTTTTTACCACAATGCAAATATCGATTTTATACAAATCAAACTTTAGTATAGTTTTTTGTATTTTTTTAATACAAAATTACCTAAAAAGCTTGCTATATAAAGTTTTTGCGTGTATCATACTAAAGTATAAAATATCCACCGTTTAAAGTAGAAAGGAATTGTTTTGCCGCATTTTTTCATAAGCTCAAATTCAATAACAGAAGGAATTTTAACGATTTCTGACGAAAATAATTATAAACATATCGCAAAATCTCTCAGAGCGAAAATCGGCGAAAAGCTTTTGTTTATTGACGAAAAACAAATTCAACACGAAGGGATTGTGCAGAAAATAACTTCAAAATTGATTGAAGTTAAAATAACAAAAAGCGCGAAATCCAATCGTAAATTGGATTTTGCGCTCTACCTCGCACAAAGCCCCCTTCGAAGCGATGCTCAAAGTCTAATTGTAGAAAAAGCAACAGAGCTTGGAGTAGCGGGGTTATATCCGATTTTAACGGATAACTGCGCACTGAATAAAGAAGTAATAAACAAGAAAATTCCAAAATGGCAAAAGACCATGGCAGAGGCTTCAAAGCAGTGCGAAAGGGCTGATGTTCCCACTTGTTTTGAACATGCAACCATACAAACTCTTTTTGAAAAAGGCAGCTTTGACAGGATTTTTGCGTTTGTTGAAAGAAAAGCGTGTTACAATTTAAAAGAGTATTTGAGAAAAAACCCGATAAAAAAAAGTGAAAAAATTCTTGTTATAATAGGACCTGAAGGCGGATTTTCTCAAGACGAACTTGAATTTTTTAAACAAAACAAAATTCCTATGCTTTCTTTGGGTAATTTAATTTTAAAAGCAGAAACCGCCGCATTCGTGGCACTTGGAAACATAATTTATGAATACAGTAATTGAGAAAATTAAAAAAGACAAAATTATAAAAAAAATTAAAACACATTGTAAAGCTGCGCAAGTTTACCTTGTGGGCGGCACTATAAGAGATTTTTATCTCGGGTTGGAAAATTTTGACAAAGACATTGTAATAGATAAAATTAACGCAAAAGATTTTGCAAAAAATCTTGCAAAAAGCCTTGACGCAACATTTGTTCCCTTGGATGAAGAAAATAAAATTTACAGGCTTGTTTTAAAAGATAAAATTAATTACATAGACATTGCAAATATTATCGGAAACTCTATTGAAGACGATTTAAAACGCAGAGATTTGACGATAAATTCTGTTGCAATAAATTTAAAAACATTTGAAATAATTGATATTACAGGCGGCGTTAAGGATTTAGAAAATAAAAAAATTAAACATATATCAGAGCAGAATTTTGTTGATGATCCCCTAAGATTGCTTCGCGCCTATAGATTTGGGGCTGTTTTAGGATTTAAAATTGATGACGGGCTTCAAAAAATTATCACACGCCATGCTGCCAAAATACAAAAGCCTGCCGTTGAGCGTATAAATTATGAACTTTTAAAGCTTTTTGAAGGAAGATTTAGCAGCCAAATTCTTTTTGAAATGGATAAATCGGGGCTTTTGGAAGAAATTTTACCTATAATAAAAGATTTAAAGAAAGTTCCGCCCAATTCTCACCACCATTTGAACCTTTTTGACCACTCGATAGAAACGGTAAAACAAATCCAAAGAATTTACGAAGAAAGTTCAAATGAGGTTAAATTACATCTTGAAAAACACGACTTTGGCGGAGCTTCAAGACTTGCTCATTTAAAATTTGCGGGGTTTTTGCACGATATAGGAAAATTTGAAACCTGGACAATCGAAGAGGAAACGGGCAGACACAGGTTTATTAAGCACGACGATTTAGGCTCAAAAATGGCTATTGAATTTTTGAAAAAAAATAAGTTTTCCAAAAAACAGATTGACTATATTTCAAAGATGATTAAACTGCATATATATCCTTCTCATGTGATTAAAAACCCTGAAATAAACGAAAAACTTTACATGCGCTTAATCAGAAAAATGAAAGAGAATGTGATTGATATTATTATTCTTGCGATGGCAGACAGGTACTCTGCAAGAGGCGTTGAAATAACAGATGAAATAGTAAACAAAAATATATCGGATTTAAATTTGCTTTTGGAGTTTTATTTAAAAATAAAAGACGAGCTTAAACCTTTACCGAAATTGCTCTCAGGTGATGAGATAATGGAAATTTTAAACATAAAACCTTCAAAAGAACTGGGTGAAATTATCAAAAAGCTTCACGAATCCCAGCTTTCAGGCGAAATTCAAACAAAAGAAGAAGCGCTAAATTTTATTCAAAATTTTACCGCCAAGAACACTTAAAAATTCTTCTGCCGATTTTTGGGGGGATTTAGCATTTATTATTGCTCTTACAACAGCAATTCTTTTTGCGCCGACACCTAGAACCTTATCAACATTTGCCCCGTCAATTCCTCCGATTGCAAAGAAAGGAATTTCAATATTTTCAGCCGCCCATTTAACATAATCAAGCCCGACGGCTTTTCTGCCTTGCTTTGTGGGGGTTTCAAAAACAGGCCCGACACCGATATAGTCCGCGCCCTCTTCAACTGCTTTAAGGGCCTGCTCGGGCGCATGGGTGGACACACCTATAATCATACCTTCCCCTATCAACGCTCTTGCCGATTTTACATCCAAATCATCTTGACCCAAATGTACCCCGTCAGCTTCCAAAATCATTGCAATATCAACCCTGTCATTTACAATAAAAATTGCACCATACTGCGCGCAAAGCTGTTTAACTTTTTTGCCCAGCTCTATTAGGTTTTTTGCGCTCATTGTTTTTTCTCTCAGCTGAACAATCTCAACTCCGCCTTCAAGTGCTGATGCAACCGCATCCAAAAATTCGTCTTGCGTTTCAAATTTGTCCGAATTTGTCACCAGATACAAACGTTTATCCGAAAGCTTAATCGAACTAAAATTTTCCTTTAATTTTTCCCACATAATTTTTTCCAAAGTGTAGGATGTATATCTTAATTTTTCAAAAACTTTTACGTTATCAGGGCTTTGTCCGGAATATTCGGCAAGGGTTCTTAATGCCTGCTGAAGCCTTTTTATATTTGCCTTAAAAATATTTTCAACATCGGTTCTTTTGGTGGGATTTGAAATATCAACCCCAACGTCATTTTGAGTGTCTCTTGATTTAAGGCATTTGTCGTAATCTTCTTGCTGAAAAGCACAAATTTTATGTCTTATGTTTTTTAATTTTTCGGACAAGTCGAAATCATCGAGCAAAAAACGTGCAATTTCTTCCAAAATCCTTGAAGCTTCTGCGGCTCTGTTTAAATTAGCGTCGATTATTCTTTTCAATATAATCTTCCTTTTAATAAATCCCCTAACTGATTATATAACAAAGAGTGAGCAAAATTCCACAAGATTTAATTAAAATTTTTAAAAATACCTTTGAGTCTTTGTAAAAAAGTTTAACCAGAAAGGAAAGTGATGCTTGGGAAATTGCCTTATAAAAAAATTCCTATGGAAGAACTTGTTATGCTTTCCCAAAAAAGCGATTACAGGGCACTTGAAGAATTAATCAAACGTGAACAAAAAAATATTTTTGCAGCTTTTTCCTATCTCAGCAAAAAAAGAGAAAACATTGCAGATTTAACCCAAGAAGCTCTTTTGAGAATGGCAAGGGGAATTTCAAATCTTAAAAACCCCAAAACCTTTAAAAGTTGGCTAAATCAAATCGTAACAAACCTTTTTTACGACGACCTGCGAAAATCAACCCGCAGACCCGAAACCATTTCAATAGACAACGATGAAAACGAAAACCCATATCACACACAAATCCCGGATACAAAGCATCGTCCTATGGAAAAAATTATGTCATCGGAATTAGACAGACTTATAAGAGAAGAAATACAAAATCTGCCCGACCATTTCAGAATTGCGATTATCCTAAGAGAACTTCAGGGCTTGACTTACGAAGAAATAGCAAACGCAACAAACACCAATGTCGGAACAGTTAAATCAAGAAT
>Ga0116170_10000797_pt1 | contig 33063 bp, 26 predicted proteins | sample AD_JPNHW1_MetaG_FD_89797 | JGI IMG/M metagenome (GOLD analysis project Ga0116170, IMG submission 89797) | Active sludge microbial communities of municipal wastewater-treating anaerobic digesters from Japan - AD_JPNHW1_MetaG | ecosystem: Engineered > Bioreactor > Anaerobic > Digestate | place... | reverse complement strand
TGGTATGCCGCATCAGGTATCTGTATTCGCAGAAAACAAACCGGGTAAAATCAGCCGGGTAACCGAAGTATTAAGCAGAAATAACATTAACATCCGTGCAATTACTATATCCGACTCAGGTGATTACGGCATTATAAAACTTCTTCTCGATAAACCTGCAGAGGGAAATGAATGCCTTAAAAACGAAGGGATTACCTCGACATTGAAGGATATTGTTGCGATAATCATTGACGACTCCCCCGGCGGGCTGCACAAAGCGGCGTCACTCCTGTCGAACAGCAATATAAATGTTGAAGATGCCTATGGTTTTACTATTCGCGAAAAAAATCAGGCAGTGTTCGTTTTCCAGGTTGAAGACGTTCCATTAACTGAAAAACTTCTGAAAGAAGCAGGCTTTACAATAATTTCCGATAAGGAACTTTACTATTTATAAATGCCTTTTTTCAGTATAATAATCCCTTCCTATAACAGGAAACAGCAATTAAAAAATGCCATAGACTCTGTGCTTGCCCAGAACGAAAAAGATTTTGAACTTATCATTGTTGATGACGGATCAGATGACGGTACATCTGATCTTGCTGATGAATATAGCGGCAGAATCACTTATATATTCCAGAAAAATTCAGGAGTAAGCGCAGCACGTAATAGAGGGATTACATCTTCAAATTCTCCGAATATAACTTTCCTTGATTCCGATGACACCTGGCATAAAAATAAACTGACTCAGCACCGGAATTTTATAAAAAACAATACGAAAATTTCCATTCACCAGACAGAGGACATCTGGATAAGAAACGGGAAAAGAGTAAACCCCGGAACAAAGCATCTTAAAGTTCAGGGCAAAATATTTATCCCATCACTGGCTCTATGTATGATAAGCCCATCATCAGTTTGTATTTCAAGGGACGTTTTCGGCAAATATGGTCTCTTCGATGAAAAACTCCCGGCATGTGAAGACTACGATCTTTGGCTAAGGATAACCCCTTTTGAAGAGATCGGGCTGATAAATGAAAAACTGATAACGAGATATGCAGGGCACAATGATCAGCTCTCTTCGTCATTCTGGGGAATGGACAGGTTCAGACTTTATTCAATACTTAAAGTTCTTCATGACTCCGGAGACAGGATGGATGACACAGACAGATTAGCGGCAGCAGACTGCGCGTTAAAAAAAGGAAAAATATTATTAAACGGAGCCGAAAAAAGAGGGAACAAAACTCCGGCTGTTTTATTATCGGATATTATCAGTCAGCTTGAAGCTGGATTCTATAAGCAAACAGATTATCAGAGCCTCTTAGAAATATAAGATTCCCGTTGATATTGCTGCTTAAGAAAGACTCACCGGGATACTCTTTTGCGTAAAAAATCTTCCCGGTATTACGGAAAACAATCAGCTGGGATTCACCTGTACTTTTCGTATAACCGAGCGCATAAATTCCATTTTCAAGAGATAAAGTAGAAAACCCCGGCCTTTTCTTAGGGACATTAAGCTTAAACTGCACATCACAATCATCATCATAAAGAAGCACTTTATCATTATCTAAAATCGCGCCGTAACCTTCATCGGATATATTCATTGCTGTTTTGACAACATGTACATTTTCGATGGCAGAATCGTCATAGCTGTTATCTTCGATATCAACAATTCTGACACTATCTTTTGCAGTGTTCCCGTAATGCACGAAGCCGAACTTCCCGTTGCTGCTGATCCTGATCCCTTTAACCGCAGTTCCGGCAGGTGAGATTCCGCTGTTTATTATTATACCGTCCTGGTTGATAAAATGATATGAACCGTCAATAAAACCGCATGCGCCGAAGTCATTTCGTTCAGAGAACTCAACAGATGTACATAGCCTGCCTGTAACCTGGCCTGCACCAACGGTGTTGCCGTTTGTATCGAAAATTCTTAAAGCGCTATGGTCGCCATTCAGCAGAAAAATAATTCTCCCGTTATATGACAGGAACGGTTTTTCTCTAGAGTCCTTCTGCCAGTACCTCTCACCATTAATTCCGAAAAGCTCAATCTTTGTACTTACTTTACCGTATTGGATGTAATAATTTCCATTTCCGCTGAACTCAATCAGGGTGTCTTTATATTCCACTTTTTTTACTGCATTGCCCGATTTATCAATTAATAAAACTTTGCCTTCCATCGGAACAATAAATGATTCCGGAATTTTCCTGTTATCCGTATTTAAAGTTATATCAGCTGCGGCGAGCGGTTTGTAGAAATCGGGTACAATTTCAGATGCGGAGATCCCCTGAAAAAAGAAAATACCAGCAAGTGCCCCTGCTATTATTCCGGCAAAAAGATATCTCATTTGTTAATCCTGCATAAAACTTTTTAATTTGTAGCTTCTCGAAGGGTGACGCAGCCGTCTTATGGCTTTTTTCTCAATCTGCCTTATTCTCTCTTTAGAAAGATTAAACTTGTCCCCTATCTGCTGAAGAGACATAGGCTCATAACCGTTAAGGCCGTATCTCATACAGAGAATCTCCTTTTCGGAATCTGTAAGAGTTGCAAGAACTTCGTTTAGTGAATTAACCAGAGATTCTTCGAAAACATGTTCATCGGGAGAATCAGCTTTCGGGTCAACTATCATGTCGAGTATGGTAGTGTCTTCCGAATCACCGAGAGTTGAATCGAGCGAAACAAAGTCCTGGGTTATATTACGGAGATGATTTATCTCTTCATTATCCATATCAAGCTCTTCAGCAATTTCACTCGCTGAAGGTTCACGGCCGAATTTATTTTCGAGTTTTTTATGAACCCTTTCTATTTTCTGAAGATCAGCAGTTCTGTTAAGCGGGAGTCTTATAAGCGAAGCCTTCTGAGAAATAGCCAGCATTATTGACTGACGTATCCACCATACAGCATATGAGATAAAGTGGAAACCCCTATCTGGATCAAATTTCTCTGCAGCTTTAATCAGTCCAAGATTTCCCTCATTGATAAGGTCAAGAAGTGAAATACCGCTGGTCTGATATTTTTTAGCGATTGATACAACAAAACGAAGATTCGATTTAATCAATTCATCTTTTGCTTTTTCACTTCCATCTCTGGATGCTCTTGCAAGAGTATCTTCCTGCTCTCTTGTTAAAAGCGGTATTCTATTTATCTGATCGAGATACCATGAAATAGATGAATCAGTGAAATCCTTACCTGAGCTTTTTACATTATCATCATTTTTAATACCTAAATCGTCCTGCAGTTCATCCATCACATCATCATCTGAGTGAGGACGAACTGCATCAGGATCTCTATCATCGTCTACGTCATTAAAGTCACTATTATTATATCTCTGGCTCATAATTGATCAGATTTAAACTTACCTGTATTTCCTAGATTATTTTTCTGTTACTTTGTTTTGGGTATTTTTATAATCCAGCCCGGCCTGATTAAATCCGGATTTTTAATAATACCTTTATTAGCATTATGAATTCTCTTCCATGCTTTTGCATTTTTATAATACTGTTCTGCAATACGTGAGAGACATTCCTGATATTTTTCCCATGTTTTTACTTTGTAGTAATAGTAATTTTCATCTTCTTCTACAAATTCACTTTTTGTTTTTGCAGCCGTTTTTCCCTTCTCAGAATCAGAAACAGCTTTATCGCCATCTTTATCCTTATTCTGATTTTTAACAGATGCAGCGACTACAGCAGATTTTTTTCCTTCTTCTATAACGTTATTGCCAAGTCGTATTGCTTCATTGGAATACGTTATTGACTCGTCATAATTTCCGCTGTTTTTAAGATTCTTTGCATTATTAAGTGCTTCTTTTGCCGCTGCAAGATCCTCTTCAGCAACTGACGCTCCGTTTGAGTTTTCAGCTTCACTTACAACATCTTCCGCTTCACTCAGTTTTCTGGAGGTAACTCCATCCATTGTTAATTTGTATGATTCTTCAGCATTAATTTTAGCAGTTTCAATCGCTTCGAAGCCGCTTTTCAATGCATCACTGTTATAACTTTTCTCAGCTTCTTCGGTTCTGCTTTTGGCTATATTATATTTTTCACCAGCGTATTCTTCATAATCATACTGTTCAACTTTTGATAATACAGCATGGACTTCATCAATTTTTACCTGGAGCTGATACTTATTGTCAAGAGACTCTTCTTTTGCTTTTACTGCTTTCTTGAAGGATTCATCAGAAAGTGCAGTAGAGGCAATATAATCTTTGTTCTCAAATTTTTCATTAGCGGAAGTATACAGTTCTTTTGATTGAGCAAAAAGATCCGGGGAGAGTTTCTCGGCATAAACAGCTTCGGCTGCGGTAATTGCCTCATCAGCTTTTTTTAACGAATCCGCAGAATAAAGAACAGCTGACCGGTTGTATGCTTCCATTGCTTTAGCATAAGCCAGTTCAGAATTCTTCACAGACTCATCCAGCTTCTCATCCACTATAAAGGATGAGTGCGCTTTCAAGAGCAGATCATTAGCTGCTTTAAATTCCTCGGGACTATACTTGTCAGCCTTCACGGATGAAGCCAGTTCAATAGCTTCTTTTGCTTTGGACAACTCTTTGATTGGAACTTTATCCAGGCAGGCAACGAGAAAAAATGATAAAAACAATACCAATGCGGCTGTCAATTTTAGTTTCATAGATATACCCCTGTATTAAAGTACTTGATTAAAATAAATTATTGCTGAAATGCCCTGATGGAATCATCTTCATTATCGTAAATATCAAAAAATGATGTCAATTTTGTGAGTTCAAAAACTTTTCTTACGGAAGCAAAAACATTGATTATTTTCAATCCTCCCTGATACTTTTTCAAATTAGATAAACTTGAAATCAACGCACCTATTCCTGATGAATCGATATATGTAACATCTCTCAGATTAATCACAACATTATATCTTTTCTGTTCAATCAACTTGTTTATAATATCTTTTATTTCGGGTGCATTATATAAATCAATCTCACCGGAAATATCAAGTATGACGACCTCTCCCTTCGCTCTGGAACTTATGTCCATAGAGATCATTCCTCCTTAAAACCCTTCTATAGTAAACACTATAATCTCATCTTAAATAGCTTGTCAAGCCTATAAACTCATTCTTTATGTAGATTAATATAGTTTATTTAAAAAACAAAGTATTTTAAATAATTAAATCACGAGTTTTTTCAAAATCAACCGCACTAATATTACGTTATATATAAACAAATGGAATTGCCACAAATAATATAATTATATCTGAAAAAATTACCAGGTAAGTGCTGACTGTCAGATATTACAATTTAACTGAACACTTCAAGCCATTTAGTTTCAATTTCGCTGAATTTACCGTCAATTATTGACTGGCGAATCTCATCCATAAAATGTTTCATAAAGTGCAGATTATGATAAGTATTGTAAGTAAGCGATGCTATTTCTCCGGCTCGGAATATATGGCGCAGATAAGCTCTGGAGAAATTCCTGCAGACATAGCAGCTGCAATTCTCATCAAGGGGATTAAAATCCTTTTCATACTGTGCCGCTTTAATGTTAACACGCCCGGTTGAGGTATAAAGGGTTCCATTTCTGGCAATACGGGTCGGCATTACGCAGTCAAACATGTCAACTCCATGTTTTATCGCAAATAAAATCTCAAGCGGACTCCCGACGCCCATCATATATCTCGGTTTATTTTCAGGCATATGAGGGAGCAGGTTTTCTGTAATTTCCCGGTAAATTTCTTTTGGCTCGCCAACGGATAATCCTCCGATTGCATATCCCGGAAAATCAAGTTCAACAAGACGGTCAGCGCATTCTTTCCTCAGATCGGAGAATATACTTCCCTGAATTATACCGAAACATGCCTGCAGCTCTTTATCAAATGTATTGTCATAATATATTTTTGATCTTTCCGCCCATGAAATAGTCCTCTCCATCGCGGCAGCTGCCTTGTCCTTTTCAATGGGATAATCGGTACACTGGTCAAGAACCATCATTATGTCTGAGCCGATCACCCTCTGTATATCGAGAACTTTTTCCGGGGTAAAAAAATGTTTTGACCCGTCAAGATGTGAATTAAACTCAACTCCATCCTCCCTGACTTTACAGAGATTGCTTAAAGAAAATACCTGGAACCCGCCGGAATCGGTTAGTAGTGAACTTTTATAATTCATAAATTTGTGCAGTCCGCCTGCGGCTGCGATTACATCAGTTCCGGGACGCATATATATGTGATACGTATTTGATAAAATTATATCAAAGCCGATACTTTCAACATCCGCTTTGGTAAGAGCGCGGATTGCTCCGCGGGTTGCAACCGGCATAAAAACAGGGGTTTTTATTACACTCCGGGCGGTTTCAATTTCGCAGGCCCGGGCTCCGGTTTTATTGTCTTTTTTTATTATAGATAGTTTCATAATGCAATAAATACAACGGGTATTTCTGCTGTCAACAGATTATGAGGTAATCACAAAAACTCCGTTTTTATAATTGCAGAGAGAGCCTTGCGGGTCTTTCAAGGGGCTGCCGGCCACTAGATCCCGGTTAAACTACATTCATTGCAAGTTCAAGGTCGCCGAATGACAGGAAGAGTTCAGCCAGTTCTTCAAGATTAGTTGTAGCTACAATCGCTCCGTAATGCCTTCCTGCAACAATCTTCTTTTTAGAATCAGAGAACATATTGATAATTCTCACAAATTCTTCAATATCCTGATTCTCCATTTCATTTACATTTCTTATATCAAAAATACAGATTTTCCCATGAACCTGCTTCATGAAAAAAGCATTAAAGACAGTTTTTACATCATTCTGAAATCCTTTCTCTGTAACACTCCCTCTCATCATTACAACTGTCATGTCCCCTTTTCTGTTGATCTCTATAAATATATCTGTATTCTGCTGCTTCTTCATGCCGCCATAATTAATCGCAGCCCTGATTTTAAGATTAAGCTTATCAGGATTGTAAGGCTTCACTATGTAATCGACAACTCCATGGCGCATTGCTTCAACAACGGTCTCCTTCTCCTTGTTCGATGTTAACATTATTACCGGGATATCGCGCGTAGTTTTGTCCCGTCTTAAAGCACCAAGCACCTCAAATCCATCCATGACAGGCATATGCAGATCAAGCAATATAACATCCGGATTAAATCCTTTTGCAATCTCCACGCCCTTTACAGCAGCCCTTTCGGTAAAGACCCTGTAGCCGAGCCCGTTAAGCTGTGATTCAAGGATGCCGAGTGTTGTTTTATCATCATCAATCGCAAGGATAGTATTCATACTGAACTCCTGATTAAAAATAGTTTCTTAGATGATCTATTTCATTTATTATATTACTTATCATTCCGGCATAATCAAAATTCTTTTCGGATTGAGAGGATTTTTCCTCCAGCTCTGAGAAGAATTCCGAAAGCCTGACAAATCTCAAATTTGCCGCCGCCCCTCGGACTTTATGAGATAGAGCGGTGATATCTTTATATGAAAATGTTTCAGATGCTGCTCTGATATCATCAACGGTAATTAAAGTATCATCAAAAAAATCCCGCCCGATATTAACAAGAACATTAACAGGAATTTTCAGTTCGGCAGCCGTTTTCTTTAAATCATAGTAAACCGGAGCGGATGCATCCATCTCATTTCCCGGAATTTCTTCACTGAGTTTTTCAGATTTAAAGACATGCAGGTATTTCAGCAATACCGCTTCGAGTTTATCCATCTCTACGGGTTTCGCGAGGTAATCATTCATTCCGCTTTCAGCAATAATCTCCCTGTCTCCCTTAAGAGCTTTTGCTGTAAGAGCGACAACAGGTACAGCCTCAATATTCTTTTCTTTTTCATAATCGCGTATCATGTGTGCTGTTTCAAGACCGTCCGCTGCAGGCATATTAATGTCCATCAGTATAAGGTCATATTTATTCTTCCGGAATTTTTCAAAAACAGTAAGGCCGTTTCCGGCAAGATCAACCTCCAGTCCATAATCCTTCAGGAGCAGCATCATAAGTTTCTGATTAATACTGTTATCTTCGCCGACAAGAACTTTCCCGGAGAATTTAAGGTTAACCGGAACTTCATTTTCTTCAAACAGATTTTTTTCCAGCCTGTTTAAATCTGCTATTCCGGTTAGAGTTTTAAATATAACATCAGGGGTCAGAGGATGGCTGAGGACGCCGTAAAATAATTTTCTAACTTCAGGTATAAAATCGCCTTCATCATCTTTATCAAATATAGCCACTACCGGTTGTGTGAAACGATTGAAATTTTTTACAGTCACGCTTTGCAGAGGAAAAGACGGTCTTACAATAAAAATGACATCACATTCTGTTTCAGACGCGGATAATAAATCGCTGAATACTTTTATTTCACAGCCGCATGCAGCCAGATATGCTTCAAGATTCTTAAATGAATAATCCTCGGGATTGCCGGTTACAATACACGCAGCAACACCTGAATTTCTGATTAAATCCGCAGGGCACGAATCTATGCTTACTTCAGCTTCCAATGTAAAATAAAATTTACTCCCGACGCCCATAACGCTTTCCACAACAATTTCACTTCCGAGAAGCCTTACCAGGCTTGCGCTAATGCTCAGGCCAAGGCCGGTACCTCCGAATCGCCGTGTGATTGAACTGTCAGCCTGGGTAAATGCTTCAAAGATCTGTTTCTGCTTCCGCTCAGGAATTCCGATACCTGTATCTGCTACTGAAAAATTTATGAGACAGAACCCGTCTTTATTCCTTGATAAATTGATCTCGATTATTACCAGGCCGTCTTCCGGAGTAAACTTGATTGCGTTGCTTAAAAGATTGGAAAGAACCTGTTTTATCCTGAGCGGATCTGAAATAATTTTTTCGGGTATACGCGGATCAATGAATGAAAAAAACCTCATTCCTTTCTGGCCGGCCTTTACATTAAACAATCTCACAACTGATTCAAATTCGGTAAACGGATTAAGCTCCACTTTGTTAAGTTCGAGTTTATGGCTTTCAATTTTCGAAAAATCAAGTATATCATTTATTATTTCAAGAAGACCTGACGCGCTTTTCTTGATTATCCCGAGATATTCCTTCTGGTTGTCTTCAAGCCTGCTGCGCATAAGAAGCTCGATGAACCCGGTAATACTGTTCAGCGGAGTCCTGATTTCATGGCTCATGTTCGCGAGAAATTCACTCTTCGACCTGTTCGCAAGCTCCGCCTCTCTGCGCGCATCTTCAATCTGCATCATCGCTGTATGTTTTTCTGTAACATTTCTGAGTATTATCAGGACTTCATCATCCTCTATGGCAATAAATCTTGACTCGTAGAATTCCTCACTCCCTGAAATTATTACAGGATATTCGAAGATCTGAATCTCTCTGGATCTAATCGCTTCGGAAATATATCTTACAGTATCAACGGCGATGCTTTCAGGAAATACTTCGGTAATTTTATTTCCGAGCATTTTGTCAAGGTAAACTCCCTGGTTATTCACCCTGAACATTATATCGGGTACAGCTTCAATCAGCGCACGGTTCCTTGCCTCACTTTCACGAAGAGCAGTCTCGGCATTTCTTCTGTTTGTATTGTCTCCGGCAAGGACAACAAAACCGATAGGACCCTTCTCTCCGGTCATCAATGCGGCCTGGGTATCAACATAAACTTTACTGCCATTATTTATTTCATAACTGGCTAATTCGCTATAACCATTCTTCTCTGCTGTTTCGAAAAGTGAACGCAGAAGAAGACTCACCTGTTTATCAGCAACATCATAAATATTTTTTCCGACAATCGCTCTCCGCCTGTTATACCTGTGTATTTTCAGGTAAGCCTGATTCACCTGCATTATCACACCGGAAAGGTCTGTTACAACAATACCCTCGGGAAGTGTTTCGAACAAAACTCTGAATTTCTCTTCAGACTGCTTAAGGTTCTCCTCAATTTTTTTCAGGTAGGTAATATCCTCCTGAATGGATATATAATTTGTTATCTCATTATTTTTATTTACAATCGGCGAAATTGTCGCGAGGACCCAGTACGCATTTCCATTCTTCGAAACATTAAGGAGTTCACCTTTCCACTTATCTCCGCTTTTTAAAGTTTCCCTGACACTCTTCCGGAAGTCTTTTTTTCTGAAGGAGGATTTGAGCATACTTATATTTTTTCCGGTTAACTCATCATAGCTGTAGCCTGTAAGCTGCTGAAAATTACTGTTAAGGAATTCAATATCTCCGCTAATATTTGTTATTACTACCGACGCAGGGCTGTTTTCAACTATGCTGCTGAATTTATTTATACTGTTCATCAGCTCTGAATATATTGTTATATCTTTAATCGTGCAGATGTAGCTCCTGCCTTCATCAGTCTGCAGAAGAACGACATCAACATCAACCTCTTTCTGCTTACCATTCACCAGGGCATATACTTCAAAAAAATAGCACGTTCCTCCATCCTTAAGGGAGGTAATTTCGCTGTTTCCTTTAAATCCTACCAGCGGTAAAAGCCCTGTAATCTCCGAGCCTGCAAAAATATCACTATTAAAAAAAATAACCGCAGATCTGTTTCTTCCGCATATAATACCGGATTCATCGGTTATAATTACCGGAATATTTATTGCGTCAATGATGCGGAGTGCATTCTGGTCAAACAAGTGTTTACCGCCGTCAGATTTTTCATTGCCGTTACCGCATTGACAGGTAGCGGCCTGTTCCTGCGGCAACGTAAGAAATAATATACAATTACTTAAATATGTTATTTACAAATTTTCAATACAAAATTAATAATTAGAAAAATTAAGGTGATAAACATAATAGACCTCACCCCCCGGCCCCCTCTCCTTAAAGAGAGGGGGAGGTCACAGTGAAAATGTTCTGCAATACTGAAAACCATACATTAATGGGAAATAATGATTGCAGCAGAATACTTTTAATGTTACGAAAACCCTCTCCATTCCGGAGAGGGGGCGCAGCAGCGCGGGTGAGGCCCAGGAAGTCCCATAAAAGGAAAAAATATGAGCGAAACAGCATCTCTCTACATAATAGCAGCACCGATTGGAAATCCGGAGGATATGACGTTAAGGGCACTCCGCGTGTTAAAAGAAACCGTGGCTATAATATATTGTGAAGATACAAGGCAGACGGCACGAGTGCTGTCATATCACGGAATGAACAAACCGCTCCGGTCGCTTCACATGCACTCTGATGACAGAAAAATTCTGTCACTCATCAGCGAAGTAAAAAATGGTATCAATATCGGCTATATGACAGATTCAGGAACTCCCGGACTTTCAGATCCCGGGAGTAAAATCGTATCTATGGCAAGAAAAGAGGGAGTAAATGTAATTCCCGTTCCGGGAGTATCCGCTCTCACCACTCTCATTTCAATATCGGGATTTCCGGAAAAAACTGTTCTCTTCGGCGGTTTTCTGAGTAAAAAACCGGGAAAGAGAGTAAACGAACTGAACAGGCTTAAAACTCACGAAGGGATTCTTGTCATTTATGAATCTCCCCATAGAATAAAAAAAACGCTGAAAGACATTGGAGAAGTATTTCCCGGGAGAGAAATCGTAATCGGGCGGGAGATGACCAAAAAATTTGAAGAGTACATCAACTTTAACTCCGACAGTATGAATTCTATAATTGACACCCTTACAGAAAAAGGAGAATTCGCGATTGGAATACTCAATAAAGACCTTAAGTTCAGAGATGATGATGACGGAGAGGATGACTGACCGCATATCATCCGGAGCCTGAATCGTTCCGGAAAAACCGCCGGAATCCTCCGAAGAAAGACTTGAATGATATTGTTGCCGCAAAATAATGCTTAAATAAATCTATTTGAGGAAAATGTGCAAATACAGGATTACCGCCGGAGATGCTGTTAGCTGTAATCCGGAGAATTCTGAAAACCTTTCCTATATCTGAAAATCTCCTCTAAAATTGCCACGTTTTTATTTTAATAATTGACAGTAAAATCCGGGTTAAATCAATACTTTATAAATAAACAGTGTGAAAATTTATAACTCCCGTACGATATAAACGAGCGGGAGTTATAAGTGTTTCCGGAATTACAGGATTGAGGTACAGTCAGCATAAATAACTCAATCTGCAAGAGGCTCCGCATGGGGCCTGCGGTCACAAACTCTGTTTAGCGGCTGCACCTAACTTTACGTAATGGAGTAAAACATTGGGTTCATCAAAACTTACAAAGATTATGAACGACGACAAAGAGTTTCTTTTCCAGAACTATGGAGAAAGACTTCCGGCTGCGTTTGTCAAAGGTGATGGTTCCTACCTCTATGACCAGGACAATAAAAAATATGTCGATTTTTTATCCGGCATAGCAGTATCCGCCCTTGGATATTCAAACGCAGCGTACCAGAAAGCCCTTCACGGCCAGATCGATAAAATCATCCATTCCTCGAATCTGTTTTTAAACCAGGAACAGATTGAAGCCGCAAGGCTGATATCAGAAACATCATTTCCAGGCAAATCCCTGTTTGTAAACAGCGGAACTGAAGCCAATGAAGCGGCCATCAAGCTCGCGAGGCGTTACGGGATCAGCATACACAGAAAAAAATTTAAAATTGTCACTTTTACAGGGTCATTCCACGGAAGGACTTTCGGTTCGATGTCCGCGACAGCGCAGTCAAAAATCCATGCCGGATTCGGCCCGATAGTCCCTGGTTTTATATACGCTCCGTATAACGATAAAAAGGCTATCAGAAAAATACTGAAACGCGACAAACACATAGCAGCTGTTATGCTTGAACTGATACAGGGTGAAAGCGGAATAAATGTCGCCGATGCCGATTTTGTAAAAGAAATTTTCGAAACATGCAACCAGAAAGGTATTCTGACAATCATCGATGAAGTTCAGACCGGTATAGGCAGGACGGGGCAGACTTATGCTCATCAGCATTATAACGTTACACCGGACATACTCACTCTGGCCAAGGGGCTTGGCGGAGGTATTCCGATCGGGGCAATCCATGCTAAAAATTTCCTTTCGGAACATTTTCCCCAAGGATCTCACGGAACAACATTCGGAGGAAACCATCTTGCATGCGCTGCGGCATCTGCCGTATTAAACGAAGTGAAAAAGAAACAGTTTGTTTCAGCCGTAAATGCGTCATCACTCTACATGTTTGACAGGCTTAAAAAGATCAAGCAGAAGACCGGATATATCAAGAGCCTTAGAGGTATGGGGCTTCACATCGGGGTTGAAATTGCGGAGGAAGGTAAACCGCTGGTAAAGGAAGCTCTCAATGAAAAACTGATTATAAACTGCGTAGCAGGTAATGTCATAAGAATAATGCCTCCTCTTAACATCAGCATGAAGACCCTTGAAGAGGGAATGGATATTTTTGAAAAATTAATTTTAAAGAATGGTGAATCATATGAAAATACCCCGCATAAGCAGTGAAGATTTTCTTACACTTGCGGACATAACAAGAGAAGATATGTTAAGACTCTTCGAATGTTCAGCAACACTTAAAAAAGATGTAAAGAAAAAAAAATTTTCGAAAGTACTCGAAAATAAAACTCTTGCAATGATCTTTGAAAAGAACTCAACGCGGACCAGAGTATCTTTTGAGACAGGGATGCTTCAGCTTGGAGGCCATGCGCTTTTTCTCAGCAGCAATGATATCCAGCTCGGACGCGGGGAGACTATCGCCGACACTGCGCGTGTTCTTTCAAGATATAATGACGGTATCATGATAAGAACATTCGGACATGAGAAAGTCGTAGAGCTTGCAAAACATGCTGACATTCCTGTAATCAACGGGCTGACCGATTCGTTTCACCCATGCCAGGCCCTGGCTGACTATTTCACAATTTTTGAGAGAGAGAAGGATATCGCAAAAGTCAAAATGACATATATCGGCGACGGCAACAACATGGCACACTCTCTTCTTATCGGTGCAGCAATACTCGGAACAGATATAACCATTGCATGCCCGAAAAAATTTGAGCCTGAAATGGCTATAGTTGAAAAAGCGTATAAACTTGCGGCAAACTCATACTCAAAGATCGTAATCACGAACGATGTAGATAAAGCTGTTGAAGGCGCTGACTATATTTACACTGATGTGTGGGTAAGCATGGGCCAGGAAAAAGACGCCGCTAAAAAGAAGAAACCGTTTTTAAATTACAAGGTCGACATGGACCTCATCAAAAAAACAGGAAAAGATACAAAAGTGCTTCACTGTCTTCCTGCCCACAGGGGCGAGGAGATAACTGACGAAGTAATGGACGGAAGGCATTCGATAGTATTTGATCAGGCCGAAAACAGGCTGCACTGCCAGAAAGCGGTACTCTGTGCACTAATGGGAAAATAATTTTAATATTAACTTTACTTTCAGCCTTCCCGGTCTTTCATGGAGAAGGTGCCCGCAGGGCGGATGGGGGATGGGGGATGGACAGTTTACTAAATTCAACTGTCTTTTACCATAGAGTAAGTAAAATATTACTCACTCTCCCCTCTGTCGCTATGGCGACATCTCCCACATTAGAGATAGGGGAGACAGACAAAATATAAAACTCAAACAGCGAGGAACTCATAATGAAAAAAATAAAAAAAGTCGTGCTTGCATACTCCGGAGGCCTGGATACTTCGATCATTCTCAAATGGCTGAGAGAGACCTATGACTGCGAAGTAATCGCATATGCTGCGAATATCGGACAGGAGGAGGAGCTTGACGGACTCAAAGAAAAGGCGAAAAAAACAGGCGCGAGCAAATGCTATATAGAAGATCTGACAGAAGAGTTTGTAACGGATTACATCTTCCAGGCAATAAAAGCCAATGCGATATATGAGGACAGGTATCTTCTCGGGACATCACTTGCGCGGCCGGTAATTGCAAAACGCCAGATTGAAATCGCGAGGAAAGAGAATGCTGATGCGGTATGCCACGGAGCGACAGGCAAGGGCAACGATCAGGTCCGTTTTGAAATGGCGTTCAAATCTCTCGCCCCTGATCTTAAAATTATTGCACCATGGAGAGAGTGGGAACTCGATTCACGGACTAAACTTTTTGATTACGCTGAGAAACACAACATTCCGCTTCCAATAACTAAAGATAAGCCGTACAGTATGGACAGAAATATCCTCCATATATCATACGAGGGCGGTATCCTTGAGAATCCTTACCGTGAACCTGATGAAAGCATGTTCCTGCTAACAAAATCTCCAGAGAAAGCGCCGGACAAACCTTTGTATATCGAGATTGAATTCAAGAAAGGCGAACCTGTCGCAATCGACGGTAAAAAACTCAAACCTGTTGAACTGATGAAAAAGCTTAATAAAATTGCAGGCGAAAACGGAATCGGCCGTGTTGATATAGTAGAGAACCGGCTTGTGGGCATAAAATCACGCGGTGTGTATGAAACACCTGCAGGAACCGTTCTTATGATCGCACACAGGGATCTTGAATCCATAACGCTCGACAGGGACACTCAGCACTTCAAAGATGATCTCGCGAATGAATACTCACGGCTTATCTATAACGGCCTGTGGTTTTCAAGAAAACGTGAAGCACTGGATGCTTTCATTAACAAAACTCAGGAATATGTTAATGGAGTTGTAAGACTCAAACTGTATAAAGGGAACTGTACCCTGGTTGGAAGAAAGTCAGACGATACACTTTACGAACCGGATATCGCGACCTTCGACGCAAGCACACTCTACGATCAGAAGGATGCTACAGGTTTCCTTAACATTTACGGACTCCCGCTTAAAGTGGAATCATTATTGAGAAACAAAAAAAACGGAAAGAGTACAAAGAAGAAATAGTTTAAAATATGTACGGCAGGAGAATACAGCAAGGGGCAGCTGTCCTTGCTGTATGGAACAAGAATCATATGCGTACCAGAAAATCTTCCAGGGAGAGGCATATATGACTTTAAAGAGAATATCCGTTGTAATACTGTCATCTCTTCTTTACTTTTCATGCGGAGAATCACAGGTTAACACAGTTGAATTCTTTAACAAAAAGAATTCTGTCAATATTAAGTCTCATGAAATAGAGAAAGCTTTTGACAGCTCATCAATCGCAGATGGCGAGACTGTATATGTACCGATATATTCAAGCGTATACTTTAAAGACAGCACAAGCCTCTACAACCTGACTGCGACACTAAACATAAGAAATGTTGATAGAGACGGTGAATTGTATCTTCAGGAAATTGATTATTATAATTCAAAGGGTGAACTGGTAAAAAAATTCCTTAACAAAATACTTAAAGTAAAGCCTCTTGAAACCTTTGATCTTGTGATTGCTGAAAGCGATATCTCCGGCGGAACAGGCTCTTCATTTATTGTTAAATGGGTCGCTAAAAAAAATATTCAAAGTCCGGTAGTTGAAGCCGTTATGATCAGTACAAGACAGGGGGTCGGCCTTTCATTTATCACAAACGGAAAAGTTATTCAGACATACACAGGACATGCAGCAGATGTCCCGTCTGACGGGAATATGCAGCACGGAACTGCGGATAAGTAAGAATGTAAATTTCTGGTCCTGAAATAATATTTTTACAAGGCAGGATATGCGGTTGAATAAAATAATAATCCTTAATATCCTCCTGGTGTTGTTTTTATCAACTCCCGCTGTTCCTCAACAGAATGATAAAACATGGGAATATTCACGTACTCTTTCCGGTATAAAAATTTTCCATCGCGCCGGAGTTTCTAAAGGATTATTTGAATTTCTGGCGATCACCTCCATCAATACACCACCTGAACCGATAACCCGGGCTGTACTTGATATCCCGACAAATTATTCCTGGATGGCAGACTGTGTATACTCGGAAAACATCACAAAAATAAGTGCCAATGAGATAATCGCCTACTATATAACAGCTCCCCCATGGCCTGTAAGTAAAAGAGATTCTATAATCAGAATAAAGGCAACTTATAATTCCGGCAAAAGAATATTCACGATGAGTTCCCTCAGGAAAGGGGACGCGGAAAAATACAAATCTTTAAATCCGGATTGTTTGCGTATTTATGAGATGGAAGGGACAGTTACCCTCGAGGAGATCAGCCCCGGTTCGACGGAAGTTAAATTTTCTGTAGCTGGAGAATCAGGAGGCAATGTTCCGGATTTTATCGTCAGTATGGGGGGATGGGTAATCCCCTACAAAACTTTATCCGGATTAAAAAAGTTTATGAGCGCTTCATTCCATGAGAAATGACCTATACCCCTCTTCCATTACAAGTTTATGATTAAACTGAAGTACTCTTCTTCCGAACGGCAGCATTTCAATAAATTTTAAAAACATATTGTCTGTAGTTACATTCCATTCGAAACGTGATTCAACCGAACCTCCGCCGCTGTTGAGAAGCCAGATCCCCTCGCCCTCCAGGTCTCCGCTGCATATAACTGTCAGTTTTGTGCAAGGTACAATTTCTTTTACTATGACCATAAAATCCAGCTTATAAAACATCGCAGCCCGGACTCTGCAGTGTATGACACTCCCGGCTTTCAGTGTTTCTTCATCACCCTCTATAGCTACATAACGGAAATATTTCCAGATAGAGGGCCATGACTCGACATCTACAACTCTTCCCCATACCTCTTCCGCTTTTTTATCAATATGATAGACATTAGTGAAAACATAATTTTTTTTTCTCATTAGTACCCTGAATAGATTAGTATTTCACGATGATATAAATTTCCGTCTGCAGGTGAGAGGCTGAAGCAACTTTTCAGTTTCTATATCAATGTCCGACTGGCTGAATCAAAAAACCGTGTGACGCATATTATGTAAAGCATTAAACTTTTTATTGCGGCAAACTCAATACATCGCTTGACTTTAACCCGCTGATATTATCATCTGATGATATAGAGGTAAAACTATGATAGAACTACTGGACCTGATTAAATCTAGCTATCTGAAAAGAACTACCGATATACCTGAACAGAAAGAAATCTGGATAAAACTCTCGGATCAGTTCAGACCGGATCTGACACTTTACAGAATAGGCAGGCCATCAACATTAATAACAAGAGAAACTGGAGATCTCGGGCTCTCCGTTTTATGGATTGTACAGGCTGCACTCATCCGCCCTATCCTGAAAGAGATTGTTTTAAGATCTGAAGACGAAAAAGACCTCTCAACCATGCTCGGAACAATAAATCATAATTCATTATGTGCACTTGCTCACTCTGAAAATCCGGCAGAGCCGGTGATACTCTCCGAATCCGGAAACGGATTTATTCTCAACGGAGAAAAAAAATTTATTACAGCAGGCAGGAATGCTGAACTTATGATGGTAACATGCAGGATGGCCGGAGATGAAAAAATCAGCCATATAGCCTTGATCGATCCGGCTCAACTGCCTGACGGTTCACGTCCTGATCTTAAACTTGATATAATGAAAAGCGTAAGCCATACAAAACTGATATTAAACAACACGGCAGTACAGCATTTCCAGATACCGCGAATTGATCCTTCGATGATAAGAAGGCTTGTAAAAAAATTTGGAATTTTAGAGCGGGCACTTATACTTGAAGCCTTCATTTCGTTTCTGTTGTATGCTGAAAAAATATTAAATGATGCCGGTGCCGGGATTTCCGCATATGACGAAATCTCTTCGCTTATGGAAATGCAGTCTTCTTCAGTTACAAAACAGATTGACGAAGCAGTTTACAGTGAAAAAATAGAAACTCAAAATATTCCGCTGCAGAAGATGTTACCTGTTATCGACACATTTAAAAAAGCATACATAAAAGCTGAAAATCTCATCCCGGAACAGGAAAAAACCAGACTCAGGGATCTTTTCCTGTTTGATAACCTTAAAGGGTAAAACCATAAATTTATGTATACTCCATCCGCTCCGAACGTGCGGAGCTTCGCAAAAGATAACTTTAAAACCGATTTATTTCTTGAAAAAAATAGTAATGAATATCCTGTAGGGATAAATTAAAAAAATGATGGTGCAGTTATGTTTACAAGTGTTGAAGAAGCAATAAAAGAACTCGAAAAAGTAAAATATATCGCCTCCAAAGAGATTGCAACAACAGTATATCTCGCACTGAAACTGGAAAAACCTGTCCTTGTAGAGGGACCGGCAGGAGTTGGTAAAACTGAACTTGCAAAATGCATAGCCTCAGCCTTAAACATCGACCTGATCAGAATGCAGTGCTACGAAGGGCTTGATGAATCAAAAGCGCTCTACGAATGGGAGTATGCCAAACAACTCCTGTATACACAGATATTAAAAGATAAACTTTCAGAAATCATGGGCTCCGAGGAGACACTCAAAGGATCGATAGAAAAACTTACTTCATCAGAAGATGTATTTTTCTCTGAAAAATTTCTTATACCAAGGCCGATCCTTCAATCAATAACCAACAACAGAAGATCAGTACTTCTCATAGACGAAATCGATAAATCCGATTCTGAATTCGAAGCATTTCTTCTTGAAGTACTCTCCGATTTCCAGGTAACTATCCCGGAACTTGGAACGTTTAAAACTGACGTTAAACCTTTTGTTTTTCTTACATCCAACAGCGCGAGGGAGATGTCCGATGCGCTTAAAAGAAGATGCCTCCATCTTTATATTGACTATCCAACACTTGAGCTGGAGGAAAAAATAGTATCACTTAAAGTACCTGACAGCGGCCCAAGGATGACCAGACAGATTGTAGAAACAGTTCAGAGGATAAGAAAACTCCAGCTGAAAAAAGAACCGAGTATCAGTGAGACTCTCGACTGGACCAAAGCGCTTGTGCTCCTTGGCTATCAGGATCTTGATCCGGCCATTGCTATGGAAACTCTTAATTTTATTTTAAAATATGAAAAGGATATAAAGCTGGCTATTTCTCAATCTAAAGAGGTTTTCCTTAACTGATATGAACCCCGTAATAAATCAAAGCCATATTTCCGGCAAGCTCTTTGAGTTTATCGAAATACTGAGGGATGCAAATATTACAATATCTGCAGATGAAGTTATAGCTCTGTTCAATGCAGTTACAGAAATAGAACTTGAAGAAAAAAATATATTCAGGCAGACTCTCAAAACTACACTCGTTAAAGATTACACCGATATACCTGTATTTGACAGATGTTTTGATGAATACTTCAGCAGCCGCCAGCGGTTCTTTGACGGCATGGACAGTGATGATCTTATAAATTTCACCGATAGAGTTTCAAACAATGTGGTAAATGAGATCGATTCGCAGCTTGAAAAATTTATTGATTCACTTGATCCCGCAATACTGTTAGAAAAATCCGCAGAAGAGATCATGCAGATGTTTCTTGACGATCTACCGGAATCTGACTCATCAGGCGGCGGAGAAGGGATGGGAATATTCCGTTCACGGGGCGGGGCAACCGGTTCATACTACTCCCGTAGTGAAAGCGGTGAAACTGATCAGAAAAATATGGATGAGATTCTTGCCATAATTAAAAACATGATCAACCTCAAAATTACCAGAAGAAATATAGGTAAGACTCTTAAGAATAGAGAGGATTTTCTGCTTAACAAATTCATCTATCAGCTGACTCCCCAGGAAATTAAGGAGATGAGAGAGATTGTCAACAGGTTCGGCCAGAAGCTCAAAAGCAGAATCTCACTAAGAAAAAAAAGAGTAAAACATGGCGGTATTGATATAAAGCGGACATTCAGAACCAACCTGCAGTATGGAGGAGTCCCATTTAAACTTTTCTACAAAACAAAAAAAATTGACCGTCCTCAACTTGTAGTAATGGTTGATGTTTCGAGATCGGTCAACCAGTATTCACGTTTTATGCTTCTGCTAACATATAGTCTTCAGAGTCTTTTTTCCAAAGTAAGAACTTTTGCTTTTATCAGCAATATGGTCGAAATTACAGATCTGTTCAGAGAGATGGATCCGGAAAGAGCAATTAATTCCATGTTCACTGATATTAACTTTACTTACGGCTGGGGAAGCAACTACGGAAGATGCTTCGACCAGTTTATTGAAAATCACAGTGACGCTCTTACAAGAAAAACATCTGTGCTGATACTGGGTGATGCGAGAAACAACGATAATGATCCCGGGCTCGACTCATTTCAGAAAATCCATGACAAAACACGAAATGTATTCTGGCTCAATCCTGATAAAAAACATTTGTGGGACTGGAATGACAGCCTGGCTTCACTTTACGGTTATTACTGTAAGGAAATGAAAGAAGTGAACAATTTCCTTGATCTTTCCGGCTTTATTGATAAATTATTTATTGACACCAAATAAAAAAATGTTTAAATTACCCTTGAATAAAAAAACTGGTGCAGTTTAACTCATTTCTCCCGGTTTTTGAACAGTTATATCAAACATAAGTATATTTTAAAAATTATTACTTTACAAAAAAAACCATTATAGCAGAGTAAAGTGATAATTAAATTCGGAGGAATTCGTGAATATCGAATTTAGAGGCATTGGTGAGCATAAGATTATCGACGTAAGCGGCGAAGTCGACCTATATAATGTCAGTGAATTAAAGAAAGCTCTGTTCAGTATAACAGACGGTCAGCATAACAGTGTTATAGTTGATATGAAAAAAGTTAACTATATGGATTCATCCGGAATAGGTGCGCTCGTTGCAGGCATGAAAAAGATGAAAGCTCATAATGGAAAATTCGCTCTTATGAATATTCATGATGATGTTTTGAACATATTGAAACTTGCAACCCTCGACAAATTTTTTACAATATATGATTCAGAAGATGAATTATTATAAGAACTTAATAATATTCAATAAACAAAAAACCGGTTTTTAAAACCGGTTTTTTGTTTATTGGCGCCCGCAATTTTTGCGGTCGCATGGAGCCCCCGATAATTCACAGGCTTTATTTTTCTCTTTTAAAAACCATAGCAGTAGTATCATCATGAGGAGGAGTATCCCCTCTGAACATTTCCACGTCGTTAATCAGAAGTTCAAGAAACTCGGCGGCACTTAAATTATGATTATTCATGAGCAGTCTATGGACTCTGGGCAACCCGTATTCCTCTTTGTTGGCATTCCTCATTTCCGTGATACCATCTGTATATAATACGACCATATCGCCCGGATGGAACTTAACCTTCGCCTGTTTATATTCCACTTCCTCCATAATACCGATAGGTACACCATCAAGTGATGTTCTGGTGCACGCATTCTCCGCCGCTCTGTAGCAGAACAGCGGGCCATGGCCGGCATTGGAAAAAGACAACTCCTCCGTAGCCCTGTTATATATCATAAAAAAAAGTGTGGCAAATTTATCTATCGCGAAATCAGCGCTGAGTGAATCATTTATCGCAGTTACAACACTGGCGCAGTCAATATCCTTCCTTGAAATGTAAGAGGTGAATACCGTTCTTATCATAACCATTACCAGAGAAGCAGGAACACCTTTTCCCGAAACGTCACTTATCAGCGCACACACCCTGTCATCATCAATGTCAATGTAATCGAAGTAATCTCCCCCTACCCCTTTAGCCGCTTTAGTGGACCCTTTTATCTGAATACCATTTTTATTGTAATAGCCCATTGGATTCAGTCCCTCCTGGATATCCCTGGCTATTTCCAGCTGTTCATTCATAATCCTTGTTTCTATTTCTTTCTCTTTCGAATTCTGTATCATCTCGGTCATCTGGTTGAATTCAGCGGCAAGCATCCCGAGTTCATCCGAACTGTTTAATTCAATTCTGTATGAAAAATCCCCCTGCCCTATTACCGATGCACCATGCGATATCTTCTTTATCGGACGGATAATTATCATTGAGAGTACAACAGCTCCCAGTATGGAAATGGCCAGGTATCCGAAAAAAATGAACATTATAAGCCGCTTGATATTTGCTATCTCTGAACGGATAACAATATCCGACATCCCGATAATTACCACACCCGCTTTAATTTTACTATCCGCCCTGCTGTAGACTATTTTTGAAAAATCATAAATTATTCCGCCGGACGGTTCATCTTTATAATCAATAACGTCTATAGAATCAGGATCGCTTCTTCCCTCAAGCGTTCTTATAATAGAATCATTAAACTGTTTTCTCTCTTCATGCTGTACATCACCATCCGCACCTCTTCTGTCAAAGTAATAGAGCACTTCATTATTACTCCCGAGGACAAACACATATTTGTAATATCCAATTTTTTTTAATTCATTTATAGCATCGGAAAGGGTAAGCTCTTCATATCCGATAGTCTGCTGGGCGGTATTGCCGAGATGTACTATTTCTCTTTTAGTAAAATTAAAAACCTGTTCTTTAAGTAAACCGCTCTCCCGGTATACGATGAAAACAGAAATGGTCAATATAATAACAGAAACGAGTGAAATAATTGCAAGGGAAAACTTAAGACTTATTCCGAACCTGATTTTTCTATGGACAGGTTTATTCTTTGACGGATCTTCTTTCATCTTTATATTATCCTTTCATGTACTTCACTGACCAAGCAGCGCCAGACATTTTCTTATATTATTTTTTGCCCTTGTGTGATTCGGATCAATGGCGATTACTTTTCTCCACTCTGCAATTGCTCTTTTAAAATCGTTATTCGAGTAATAATTAATTCCGCTATAATAATACTTCCTGGCCAGAGCTTCCTGTTCCGGAGTAAGTTTTGAACCTCCGGTCTTCGCGGTTGAGGAACCGACCCTCAACTGTGCTTCAATTTTGTTAACTGCGACAACCGCCTTAATATTACCAGGATCTTTTGCGGCAACCCATCTTAATTCGACAAGAGCTTTACGGATATTATCATCCCCGCCTTTCTGATAATAAGACATGCCCAGATTATATCTTCTATCAATATCATTTTTATCTTCCTGGGTTAATGCCGCTGACCCGGTATATACCTGTTCTCTTTCGGCCCTTTTCAGCAGATTCTCAATTTCAGGGTAATCAGGATAAATAGATTTAACAAGTTGAAATTTTCTGGCAGCACTCCTGTATTCTTTAAACTTAAGGAAATCTTCTCCCTCGGCAACCATTTTTTTAACTATTGTTTCTCCTGTTTCGGGATTCAGTCTTAATTCACATTTAAAAATATACTCATTGGCAATCCTGTTTGAAGGAAACAGTTCAAGGATCTGATTCCATCTTTTCTTCGATTCTTCAAATTTCCCTGACTCAAAAAGATGTTTTCCTGATACGGCGAGTGAATTTACAAGATCATAGTAGCTGGAGTTTTCATCAACAACCTCCTCTTCTACAAGCTTTTGCGCATCTTTTGCTCTCTGGATATAAACAGGTGCAAGTTTATTACCCGGATCAAGCCTTAATGTATTTTCAAAGGCCGAAATAGCATCCTGATATCTTAAATCAGACAGAGCTACTAAACCTGTCTGAAACTCCTCATTAATCTGCCTTAGCCTGCGCTCCCTCTCTCTCCTTTCAAATTCAGCTTTAAGTTTTGGAATACTTGCCAGCCTTTCCCGTGCATCTTTATAATTCGCGATCAATGAAATAGTATTTTCAAGTTCATCTCTGGCTTCATCGAATTTATTTTCCCTCAGATTTTTTAAACCGGATATATAAAAAGTTTCAGCCTCTCTGAGTCTCTGTTCGTACTTTTTCTTGCTGTTAAGTATTTCATCTATCTTTTCAATATAATCCTGCGCTGCTGTATTCTCCGGATCAAGCTGAAGAACATTCATAAAATCCTGACGCGCGAGTTTAAAATCATTCAGTTCGAAATAGCTTTTACCGCTTGCCAGAAATCTCTTTATGCTTTCGTACCTGATAATATTATCAATAGCAATTTCCGCCTGCCTCTTCCCTTCAATGGCTTCAACATTCTCCGGCATAAATGAGAGTATTTCGCTCCAGTTGCCGAGGGCATCCTTATACCTGGCTTCATCCATAGCGGCATTTGCCAGAATTGCCAGGGCTTTAGCTCTCTCCCTCTGCTCTTTTGATAATGCAAGCCTCCTCTCTTCAGAAGCTAAAATCTTTTCGAGTTTCTGCATATCTTCTCTTATTAACTGCATGTCCGTGTCTTTCGGATCAATTCTGTACGCTATAATAAAACTTTCGAATGCAATCCCGGCCTTTTCTTTTGACGAAAGCAGATTATCCTCCTGAGCTTCGAAAGTTACACCTTGAATAAAATTTTTACCTATCTCTTTTTTGGCAATTTTATAGTTCATTTTAGATTTTTCAAGTTCGAGGTCTTTTTTCTGTTTCATTTCATAGAGAAATTCAACTTTTTTCTGAACGTCCATGTTATTCGGATCAACATCAAGAATATTCAGCCAGAGGGCCACAGCTTTAGAAAACTCTTTATTATCAAAATATTCCTGGGCCTGCCTGTCCATCTCCTGTGTGCTCTGTGTATAAATCGGCAGCGGAGTTAAATACAGAGCAATTATCAGAAGTGCGGGGATTTTCCTGTATGTTTTAATTTTATTTCTCATTTCAATTAGATATATTATCGTAATAATATCAGATTATGCCCTGATAATTATAACTCTTATAAGAGATATGAAAAAAATATCAACCAATTGTTAAAGAACAGATAATTAATAATTGAATAATATTCTTTAAAATTTGCTAATAGAAAATATAATCATTGATATTTCTAACGCTGTTTTTATATTTATATTTTCATTATGCGGGCGTAATTCAGTGGTAGAATGTCAGCTTCCCAAGCTGGACGTCGTGGGTTCGAGCCCCATCGCCCGCTAATAAACAACTCTAACTGAAGTAATACTTAAGTTTATAATTTATCAATTTAATGTAAAAGATTATTCTATTCCCGTAACCTCTATAAATTACAGTGACAGAGAAAAAAAAGATAATCATTGAAAAAACAAACGGCGATGAATTAAACTTTTTCATCAGCCTGGCATAAATTTTATCGAGAGGGGAGCTTACCGAATCAGGAACAATTGTAAAACTTTTATAAACAGGATCAGTCCAGTAATATACCTTTCTGCCGTTAACTGTTTTAAAATACCTGCATTTAACGCCAACTGTATAATTTCCCTTATTCAGTCCTTCAATATTAAGAATTCCCGACATCAGGTTTATCTTATCACCGGGAACTTTTTTTTCATTTCCGATAACCACTGAATAGCCGCTTACATTTTCAGGAGAAATATGCAGAGGTTTTAAAAGCGCGGTGAAACTGCCGCTGTTATAAGTGGCCGCATCTCCAAACGGCATATTCAGTTCCAATGAAGGATGATAAATAACTTTCCCGGTATCATCCTTAAAATGATAATCTGTATCAGCAATATCTTTCAGATAATCCGTATTGATTAAACCCTCGCCGACAATAAATGTGTATGTAGAAACTCTGCTCACCTGGTTTGTCGTACTCACAGCCGCGATATTAAAATAATATACTCCCTTCTCAAGTTCATTGAACTTAATCTCAAAATCCCGGATAAACTTTTCCGGTTTGAGTGCAGTATCCTTTGATATACTGTATAGAAATCCTTTCAGTCTTCTTGAATCATTTACCGCCCATCTGAAAACAGCATCAGTCTGATCAGACTTCATATTTTCAGGATGGGTTGCGGATACAACGATCGGCTGAGCAAGGGGATTAGAGCTCACCTGGAGTTTATAATGAACCGTCCGGCTCATATTCCCGGCGCCGTCTATGGTTCTTATATGAAAATAAGTAATCCCGTCATCAAGACCGGTTACGAGTGTACTTGATGCGTCACTCCTCTGGTTCTGAATTGTCGGATTTGTATATGGATTTTTATCTGTAATGGTGGCAAAACCCGCAATTCCCGATTCATCCGAAGGTTTGTTCCATCTGATTACAGCGGAATTTTCCCTGCTCCACTTATCTTCCGGATGAGATGATGAAAAAACTGACGGCGCCGCAACATAATTATCCGTGTAGTTGGCCGCGATTCTTCCCCCCTCCTCCCAGAGGACTACAAGCTTTCTGGATGTATTAATACAGAGAGGATTTCTACCCGAGACCTGTTTAATTGAGAGTTTACTTTCTGCCGACAATTCATTGCTCTTGACGGAATAATTTCTGTAAAAAATTCTGCTCCCTTTTTCACGCAGGTCATGCCATGTTATAAAAAGTTCATTATCCGGCGAACTGGTAATATCCGGAGAATAACAGTTTGCGTTTGTTGTAGATATCTTTATCGGGTCAGAGTCCCATCTCTCACCGAATTTGTATCCTCTCAGCATGTTTATACTCCAGTTCTTTTCACTGTTATTCATATAAACGAGATATATAGTATCATCATAGATTTCAATCGCCGGCGCCTGGTTGTTGAATTTCCCCGTAGTTATTCTATCCACCCCGCTCCAGCTGCTGCCGTAGTCATCTGATATAGTGAAAAAGAGATGGTCCGAATAACTCTCCTCCTTTCCCTGACATACAACCATTATATAGTTTTTTACAAATTTAATCGCGGGGAAAAAAGCTCCTCTTATATTCCCTTTTACTTTAACTACAGGTTCAGGTTTACTGAATACTTTTTTTTCATCCATAGTTGTATGAAACAGATTAAAGCTGCTTCCGCTGTACGAGGTAAAAAACAGATGAAATACATCCTTATCATCAAAGCCCGGTTCAGGAAGTATCTCCATCTGCATGCCGAATGAAACAACAGCAGGCGCGCTCCATGTCTCTCCCATGTCAGCGGATCTTGAATAATATATACTGCTGTTGGATTCATCTCCGGACAGGACATACCATGTGGTATAAATTTCACCTTTACCGGATATTGCCACTCTTGGATTATTGTTTATTTCAGATTTAAACTCGGATATTTTAGCAGGAGCTGCAAAACTTGTACCTCCGTCAAACGAGAGGGTTATGTATATCGCCGTATTCCCTTTTGTGATCCCTTCAAATACTGCAGCAACAAGATTTCCCTTCCTGTCAGCATGAACATTTTTTGCCGAGACTCCCGCAGGAGAAAGGATTTTCATTTTATCCCAGCCCACAGGATCTGTTTTTACTTCATCAGATATCATCACCATAACACTGACAAAGCTGAAGATGATAAAAATAATCATCATAATGAAAAACAATCTTATCCCGGGGAAACGGAAATAGAGGTTTAATATATATCCTGATAATCTATTCATTTTTCTGCATTATTTCTCTTATATATATTATCGGCTGAAACATTTTCAAGTTAAAGTTGAAAACTTCAACCCGATTTATATTTTTAAAAAGAGCAGTCCCCGAATAAATTAACGGCTGCGGTATTACCATGAGAAAGAAGATGCCGCAACAGTCTGTTTGTGTAAATATGCGCTTTGAATAATGGAATAAATTCATTCATAACCGGATTGTTTCAATATACTCACAATGATGAATAATTGATCATTTTATTAACAGCTATTGCACTCTGTAACATTATAAAAGCCCGGGAAGAGGTATTAATACTATATAAATTTTTATTGCAACAATATTTAATTTATATAAAATAGGCAGATTAAATAAGATTAGATAACAGAGGATTTTATACTTTTTAAATTTCTGAAAAGTCAGACAGTATGAGCATATTCAATAAAAACGATATAATTATATTATTTCTGTCACTGGCATTAATGCTGGGGCTTGCTAAAATAATCGGCGAGTTATTCACCAGGATGAAGTTCCCTTCCGTTATAGGAGAAATTCTCGCCGGCATTATTCTCGGCCCGACTATACTCGGAAGGCTCTCTCCCGATATTTATACACTTTTTTTCCCTACCGGAGATTCAACAATTTTCATCGCGCTTGAAGCTTTTATTCTTATTGGAGTTGTTTTTCTTCTACTTACAGCAGGGCTTGAAGTTGAACTGTCATCAGTTATTAAGCAGGGAAAATCCGTAGCTATTGTCAGTTTGTTAAGCATCATAATTCCTTTTACAATAGGTGCAGGTGTTGTTGTCCTGTTTCCACGATTATTCAACGCTGACAAAGTAAGTTTTCCTCTGGTTATTTTCATCGGGATATCACTTTCAGTTACAGCATTGCCGCTCATTGCGAAAATTCTTCTTAATCTTAAACTTTTTCACTCTGAATTCGGCATGCTTATAATAGCCTCTGCTGTAATCACTGACCTTATCGGCTGGCTTATTTTTTCAGTTAATATACAGCTTCTTGAAACAGGATCTATTAATTTTTACGCTCTCGTCAAGACGCTGACACTTACAATTATTATTGCAGCGTTAGCTCTCACAGTAATGAGGTATCTGATTAATTTAACACTGCCATGGATTCTGGCCAGGACTGAATGGCCCGGCGGCGTTATAACTTTTACAATAATAATCAGTCTTATCCTGTCAGCAGCAGCTGAATCCGCCGGGTCTCACGCGATACTCGGGGCGTTTCTTGCAGGAATAGCGATCGGAGATTCCCGCCATCTCAGGGAGCAGACCAGAAACAATATTACCCAGTTCATAGACAATATATTTGCACCCCTATTTTTCGTTTCTATCGGCCTTCGTACTGATTTCATAGCAAATTTCAATCCCCTCCTTGTGATTATTTTTCTTGCAGTTATATTTACAGGAAAATTCGGCAGTACTGCAATCTCGGGCAGGTTAGCCGGATTTAAATTCAGAGAATCAATGGCTATCGGAGCGGCAATGAGCTCAAGCGGCGCTATGGGAATTATACTCGGCGTTGTTGCGTTACGTTACGGGCTGATAAATGGTGAAATATTTGAGGCAATAATACTCACTGCCGTAATCACATCCATAACCAGCGGGCCATTGATAAAATACTTTCTAAGACCTGTTGAAAAACTTAATTTTATTGATCTGCTTGACAGCAGGTTCTATATAGGCAATCTTAAAGCTGCAGATCCGGTTAACGCGATAAAATCAATGTCAAAAACATTAAGAAGTAAGACTTCTATTGACTGCGAAAAAGCTGCATCTCTAGTAATTGAAAGAGAGGAATTAATGAGTACCGGAATCGGACAGGGCATTGCAATCCCTAACGCGAAAATAGAAGGATTAACTAAACCTGTTATAGTAGTTGCAAAATCTGAAGCAGGAGTTGACTTTAACTCAATAGACGGCAAATTATCTAAATTGATATTCATGATTCTTACACCGGTCAATGACCATCAGTCACAAATACAGATACTTGCCGATATATCCACAATTTTTCAGGATAAAAAAACACGTGAAACAATTTTCAGTTCAAAATCATTCAATGAATTAGTAGCTTCAATAAAACCGGCTTACTCAAAACAAAAGTGAGGAAATTATGCAGCTTACAGACATCATAAAGAACAACACAGACAGGCTATTCATAGTTGATACTGAATGTTTCATTATTTTCACTGGAGGATCTATCAATGACGAAAGGCCTTTTATCAGAATAGGGACATGGTACGACCTTCCTGTAGAGATTATACCGCTTGTTGAAAATATTATTGTATCAGATAAAATCCTGGGGAATCCGTCGTATGAACAGTTCAATATTGATGTACGTCACCTTGAAGCAAACAGATATATCGGAGGGGAATCTATACTGAAAAGATTTCTTGAATATCAGAGGATTTTCGGACTTGATCTGACAAATGTATCTCTTGTTAATATTGAAAAAGATATACCGGAATTATCCAGCCAGAAAAACGTTTCTGACCGTGATCAGTTTATAGGAATTTTTTACAGCGACGGCAACATCAAGATTGATCATGGCGGAAAAAATATTTTTGATTTAAATACAATTAATCGTGAGAATCTCAATAACGCGGAGATTCTTAACAGGATATCTGTAAACTCAAAAAATGCAGACCGGTACAAGGGGGCAGGACTTGTCATTATTGACAACAATCCTGTTTTCTATCAGAAAGGTTATTTTACATCTTATCAGTTTCCGGATAAATGTCTTAATGATTTTTCATTACTGCAGATTGATCCCAGCTATATCAGGGAATTACTTCTTCCGTCACAGAATCTGATTAATATTTCAGGATTCATGAAATTCAAGAATCAGCGCAGCGGTAAGATTAAACTTTACTCGGACAACACGGAGCAGATAGAGCTTATAAAAAAATTATTCAAAAATGCAATTGTTTCAGATGAAAAATTTTCAAATCTTCATATTAATACCGGAGAGGGCTTAAAAGTTAATTCATATGCCAACTCCCCGAATATAAAATTATCATTCAGGCAGACAGATGAAAAAGATGATGAGATATCAATACCCTTTATCAAATCTCCGGCTGATACAATAAAAATTCTGAAAGAAAAATCAGATGCAGTTTTAATAACCTATACAGCATATGAAGAATCTGCCCTGCTGTTCAAATCCACAGAAGTTCCAGTGATAGTAATTGACGACGGTAACCGAAATATTAAAAAAATCAGTGAATCTGATAAAATAATTTTAAAATCAGGTGTCCAGTATGACTTAAAGAAATATAAAATTTTTGAAGAGCTGCTGAAAGAGTTTACCGGGCTTGACGAAATCAAAGCAGCCATTGAAAACCTGGACAAAGAAAAATTAGACGACCTTGTAAATTCACTTATTAATAATAATGACGATCAGAATTTAGAACGTTTAAACCTCCCCGGCCTTTTAAAAGCCTATATGGGGAACACAACCGATAGAAAAAAATATTCAGTCCTGAAAGAAATTATTCAGAACTCCTGCTCAAAAATAATTTTCAATCCGACACCGGAACTCAAGTCTTCAGTAAAAGTTATTCTCGCTCTGCATAACAATTCATGCTGTTCTATACTGAAACAGGTCACCTCCGCACCAGTAGAAAAATTTATTGATGACTACAATGAATCAACCGTTGAAGATATTACACTCAATTCCGAGCAGAAAATTCTGGGGAAAAGAATTATAGAAGACAGAGAACGGCTGAACCGGTTACTCAGTTTATTTTATAAAGAGATAACCGGATTACCATCATTCAACAAAATAGAAAAAGAGATGTCCCTGCTTAAAAATGAAATATCCACGCGGAAGGATGTTTATACCAGTGAATTTTATTCCATAAGCAATACCGGACCAAAGAAAAAACAGATCAAAAAAAATTCAATTCCAGACTCTACAGTTTCAGCAGACTCCGGTAAATCGGCGCTGAATAAAAAAATAGTAATACCGGCAGCCCTTCTCATTCTGGTACTGATCGCCGCCGCATATTTCATTATTAAAAAGAGATCACCGGAATCGGCAGGATTTATTACAGAGTCCGAACTTAAACCTGTTGAAAACCGGAATATTATTATTACAGTAAAACGTGTTAATGATCAGGAAAAGGAAATACTTTTAAAACATAAAGTAAAAATAAACGAATCAGACATATATAGATATTCCAATGATGTAGCAGTTAAAAACGGCTACAGCAAAATTTCTCTTGATGGTTTGAAATATAAAAATCCGCACTGGATTTTCCCCTCTAACGTTTTTATAATGCATGATGGAGAAAAAGTAGTAGTCCAGAAAGGGGATACATTGTGGGATTTATCACGTGCCAAGCTTGAAAAGATGAATGCTGATTTTTACAAAATAGTCGATGAGATTGAAAAAACGGATCCATCTGATAAAAATAAAATCAGCACACTTGTTGCTGAAGCAGAAAAATATTCATATATTAAACAGCAGGTGCAGATTCTGGACCTTTACAAAAAAAGAATGAAAGATGAGTAACGAAGAAAAAAAATACTACATAGAACCGGTCGAAATTGAAATATACCTGAAAAAAGCAGGCATTGTCCGTACAATAATAAAAGATTTAAAAATAGAGCTCATAGATGAAGAACCGAAAAATGAAAAGAGCCGTGAAATTTTTGATCTTTTTAAATCGATGAATGAACCTATTGATCTTATGGAGGTTCAGAATAATTTCCCGCAGTACATAAAATTCATTTATGATTCGTATTACAAAAACATGGAGTTATTTGAAAAATTAAGCATGCACTTCAAGTCAGGGCTTGCGGGTATTAATGATTCATGGAGGAGTGCGCTCTACTTCACGGAGCTCCTTCTTAAATATGAACCGACGGTTGCTTCAACAGAAATACTGGGGAATTTCAACACTTATAATCTCATTTATCTTATCAATAAATTGAATGAACTGGAAGATAAATTTTTACTGGAAGATTCAACAGTGTATTATCTGATAAAAAGAAGAAATGAAGCGTATAAGGATAAGCCTGCTGACAGAGAATTTGATAAACTGGTAGAACTATGGGAATATAATGTAAAAGGCAAAAATTAAAATTTCAGTAAAAATACC
>Ga0116170_10000795_pt1 | contig 33086 bp, 27 predicted proteins | sample AD_JPNHW1_MetaG_FD_89797 | JGI IMG/M metagenome (GOLD analysis project Ga0116170, IMG submission 89797) | Active sludge microbial communities of municipal wastewater-treating anaerobic digesters from Japan - AD_JPNHW1_MetaG | ecosystem: Engineered > Bioreactor > Anaerobic > Digestate | place... | reverse complement strand
TAGCAATGCCATAAGGCACAATACAGAGAACGGGTATATCGATATCAAAACCATAGACAATACCTTAGTTATTGCTAACTCGGGTAATACCCTTAACATTGACACCTCAAATCTTTTTAATCGGTTTTCAAAAAACAGTTCAAATAAAGACTCAGTAGGGCTTGGTTTATCAATTGTCCAGAAGATTATTAGTTACTACAACTTCACAATCAGCTATACCTACACTGATCTCAACCACGAGATAAAAGTTATTTTTTAAAAGTAAGTTCTTTTTTAGATGTCATCATGAACACAGTAAAGAATATGATGAGAGTTACTGGTTACATGTAACTAATTACATTAACTAGTTACTGATAACATGAATTAGGTTATTGTAAAATCAATTTGATTAGCAAGAAAAAATATTAGTTATTATCAATACATTACTATAGTTAAAACCTCGCGTTTTAGTATTGTTCCTATGTCCAAGTATTAACAAGTGTTAAAAGGGTAATATCTTCAAAATTCCTACAGAATTGGCTTATAGGTTTGCATCATAAACCAATAAATAATTAACACCATGAAAAAAATATTATTAGTTGCAATTTTCGGTCTTGCAGTACTTTTTGTAAACGCTCAAACAAAAACCGAAGTTAAAGTGGCTGACCTTAATAAAGCTATCACAGAAAACGTAGCTAAGGATCATGTAGGATTCACTATTGAAAAAGCTTTCAAAATGGAGAACAATAGCGTTGTTACCTACGAAGTAAAGATTGTAAAGGGTACCGAAGAAAGCACCCTATTGTACGACAATGATGGAAAATTCATTAAAAAAGAAGGTCATAAAACCGGAACAGTTGTAAAAAAAGAAGAAAAGAAGGAAATAAAGAAAGAAGTCAAAAAATAGCAATTAAGTAGGGTTTGTTTAAAGTAAAAGGTGGGTTTTGCGCATTTGGCAAGCCCACCTTTTCGATTTTTATCTAAATTACCATCTATTCATACCGTAAAGATTCTGATGGATTAACCATTGCTGCTTTCAACGTTCGATAGCTTATTGTAATTAGGGCAATGGCAATGGCAATTATAAAACCTAAAAGGAAGTCGAACAATGGTAAACCAATCCTATAATGATAGTTCTGCAGCCAATTCTTCGAAACAAAATAAATGATTGGCCAGGCAATCAGGGTAGATATACAAACCAGCATAATAATCTCCTTTGAAATAAGGAAGAAAAGGGTTGAAACCTTCGCACCCATTGCCTTTCTTACACCCATCTCTTTTGTTCTTTGCTCAATGGTAAATGAGGTTAACCCGAATAGTCCCAGCGAAGCAATAAAAATTGCCAAGAATGTAAATAACACAGCTAGCTTAGCGCTTTGTTTTTCCTCCTTATACAACTTCTCAAAGTCCTTATCCATAAAGAAATATTGAAGTGGGTCGTTTGCAGTGTACTCCTTCCATACCTTTTCAATTTCATTTATCGTTTTTATTGATGTACCCTTAGACAATCGAATACTGATATACCCCCAGTTATTATCCTTTTTCTTAAACTTAAAAATGTTAGGAGATATATCACTACGAAGAGACTCTGAATGAAAATCATTTACCACTCCTATAATGGGCAAATAAGTAGGTTTGCTAGGATCCTCAGAAGGGTTTATAAACCTTGTTGTAAATGGAGATGCAATACTGAACTGTTTCACAGCCCGTTCATTAATAATACAAGCATCCTCATCGGTGGTATGGGTTTGATCAAAATTCCTACCTGAATTTAATTTAATTCCATAGGTATCAATATAATCATAATCAACCCATGTTGTTTGAATTAGGTAAGTTTCCGATGCCTTCCCCTCCATTAAATACCCATTGTTATTATTAACATGCCCTGGTACCGCAGTAGATGCTGATATTTTTAAAACGCCAGGAATTCTTTTAATCGACTCTTTGAAAGCATCAACCTTTACACCAAGAGCCTCGGCCCTTTGTAAAACAACAAGTTGCTCCTTATTAAAACCTAAATCTTTGTTAAGCATATAGCTAATCTGATGGAACATGATAGTCGATCCAATGATTAGCATTATTGATATGGTAAACTGAAGTACAACTAACACGCTCCTTAGCCTTCCATTCTTCATACTATTTTTTAAAGTACCCTTAAGAACAGTATATGGGCTAAATGATGAAAGATAGAATGCAGGATAGCTACCAGCAAGCAAACCAATTATGATTGAAACTATAAAAAGCATTGGAATCATAAACCAGCTTTGAAATAGGCTAAAATCGAGTTGTACCTCAAGCAAGTTGTTAAAAAAGGGCAAGGCCAACTTTATTACTAAAATGGCAATTAGCAACGATAAAAAAGTAAGAATTACAGATTCTGAAATAAATTGCCAAATTAACATCCCCCTACTTGAACCGCTTACCTTCTTTATTCCCACCTCTTTAGCCCTTTTAGATGATTGAGCGGTTGAGAGGTTCATAAAGTTAATGGAAGCAATAAGGATAATTAAAAAAGCAATACTTGCGAATATCAATAAATACTTAGGATCGTTTGGTGCTTTACTCGACTGTTGAACCGATGGATTCAAATGAATGTCGGTTAATGGTTGTAAATAGTAACGGTACTTGTTCCCTTTAGAAAGAAAATCCTCTAAGCTAATACCCATAAACTTTTGGATTTCTGGACCTACATACTTTTTTGTAATGTCTATAATCTTATCATTTATCAGATTTACATTTGAATTCGCATTCGGTTTAAGTAAAACATAGGTATTAAAACTATTTGAGGTCCACTGATTATCATTCGCTCTACGACTGGTTATGAACGAACCAATAACATTTGCATCAAAGTGCGATGTTTTCGGAAAATCCTCCATTACACCAGTAACGCTGTAAGGGATAGAATCGGTTCCTATTTTTAAAGTCTTACCAATAGGATCAACTTTCCCAAATATTTTTTCAGCTGTTGTCTTTGATAGCACCAGCTTATGGGGAGCATTTAAAGCATTACGTTTATCACCGCTAATCAGGTTAATTGAAAAAATATCAAAGAATGATGAATCGGCAAGTATAAAATCTTTCTCTATAAAACTCTGATCGATATTTTTAATAATCGTCTCGCCATTAAAATCTACTCTACTAATAGCCTCTACCTCAGGACACTCTTTAAGCATAGTAGGTCCAATTGGTGAACAGGTACTTGATACAGTCAACGCTTGAGATCCAATTTTCCCATCAAGAACTACCTGATAAATTCTATCTTTTTTCTCGTTAAACTTATCGTAGCTAAGCTCGTGAGCAACAAAAAGAAAAATAATTAGACTACAAGCAATTCCTATTGATAACCCAATAACATTAATAAAGACGTAGCCCTTTTGCCTGTTCAAGGCACGAAGGCTATGTAATAGAATTCTTTTAATCATTTTAAATAGTTTTTTATATTATACAATGTAAGACGAATCACACCATTGGTTCGTTACAGGCAAACTCCAATTTTAGAAAGTTACAACAATATTTTTCTGGAGAAATAAAAAAGGGATAGAAAATATCTATCCCTTTTAGTAATTATATCTTATTAGATTACAGTCGCTTAAAACCATTTTCCGATAACGGAACAATACCAAGAGGCACTTGCTCAATTATTACGTTTGAAGTATCGAGTCCATAAGCGTTAACGCTATTCATCGAGAACCGTTTAACAACATCGTAGGCGTTCATCACAAACCTCTCTGTGGTTGAAAGCTCTGTATCAACAGTTAGCACACGGTCGATAATGATAAACCTGAAATCGCTTGGAACATTATGCTTTGACAAAGAGTAGTACTTGCTTGTAATATCGATCTCACCATTCTTAACCAAATCGGAAATTACATGATTAAAGAAACGGTTTATTCTAGGGTTAACCTTAAACCCAATATTAAAATCGATACGGTAAAGAACGTCTGGAATAATCTGTTTTACTTTATACTCTTTGGTATACGGTTCGTCAGTAATATTAATATGCAGAAACCAATACCTATCGGCACGTTTGGGTTGCTTGTTAAAGATTGAGTAGATTACCTTTCTTTCAACATCTGTTGACTGCTCTGCACGGGTAATGTAAACCAAGTTTGAAGCATAACGAGGTAAAGTATTATCTTTCTGAATATCTTTAAAAAGATCGGTAAAGTCGGAAATTGGATAAAATTGGGTAAACTGCTTTTTGGTTAATCGCCCTCGGTTCCATATAAACATTACAAAGAAAACCAAACCGGCTAGCAACACAGTAAACCAACCTCCTAAGTGAAACTTATGCAAGTTTGCATAAAGGAAAGAGCCCTCGATTATGGTGTAAGTCGAAATAAATAAAATCAACAATGGCAGTTTTGTTCTTTTAATCTGCAAATAACCAAGCATCAAAATGCTCGTCATTATCATTGTTAGGTTGATTGTAAGGCCATACATTGCTTCCATATTTGTGGAAGTTTGGAAGAACGAAACAACGAAAACACAAGCAAAAAACAAAAGCCAGTTTGTACTTGGAATGTACATTTGTCCCTTGAATGGTCCTGGGTATTTTACTTTAACCTTAGGCCAAAGATTTAACGTAATAGCCTCACTAATAATTGTATACGAACTTGTTATCATTGCTTGGCTCGCAATAATAGCAGCCGCAGTTGCTAAGAGAACTCCAGGTAACACAAACCAATTAGGCATTATAGCAAAAAATGGGTTTGGAAGACTTGGCTTATCTGCATTTAGAATTATCCATGCTCCTTGACCTAAATAGTTAAGGATTAAAGATGTTTTAACAAAAAACCAAGTCACACGAATATTATATAACCCACAATGACCAAGATCAGAATATAGCGCATCAGCTCCAGTAGTACAGAGAAAAACAGCACCTAAAATTAAAATACCACCCGGATGCTCAACTAATAATCGAAAAGCATAATAAGGATTGAAAGCAGCAAGAATTTGAGGGTACTGAACTAGCTGTATTATTCCTAAGATGGCAAGCATTGAAAACCAAAGAACCATAATGGGTCCATATGATTTCCCGATAAACTCTGTGCCAAACTGTTGAAAAAGGAATAGAACAGTAAGAATTACCAGTACAATAGGAATAACATGAATATTTGGCGATATAATCCCTAGCCCTTCGACCGCTGAAACTACTGTAATTGAAGGAGTGATCACACCATCAGCCAACAGTGTTGAAGCACCAATCATTGCGATAATATAAACAAATCTTCTTTTCTTTCGAAGAAGAGCAAAGAGTGCTAAAACACCACCTTCGCCCTTGTTATCGGCCCTAAGGGTAATCCAAATGTATTTGATTGTTGTTTGTAAAGTTAGAGTCCAGATTATACACGAGACAGCTCCAATTACTAATGACGTGTCTCGAACCCCTTCTCCTACAATAGCTTTCATTACGTAAAGAGGAGAAGTACCGAGATCCCCATAAACAATTCCAAGTGTAATTAAAAGACCTGAAAGAGATAACCCTTTATATAGCTTGTGATTATCAGTTATATGCATAAAAATTCTTTGAAAACAACTTGCAAATTTACATGAGTTTTCAACATAACTGCATATAACTTACTTTATTTTCTAATTTTTAGAAAGTAAGGTTATAAATATTGAGATTTTTTTAGCCAATCCGAACAAAACCACTCTCTTGAATTCTGGAAATTTCAAGCGGAACTTGCTCAATCATTACATTCGAAGTATCTAAACCATATACTTTAGTACTGCTTAACGAAAATGTTTTTATAACATCATAGGCGTTCATAATAAACCGTTCATAACTTGATAGTTCGGTATCAATAGTAAGTACTCGGTCAATTATTACAAATCGAAAATCACCTGGGATATTATGTTTAGACAAAGATTGGTATTTGCTTATCAAATCAATTTCTTGATTTCTCATCATGTCTGAAATAACATGATTAAAAAAACGATTGATCTTCGGCAAAACTTTAAAACCAATATTAAAATCAACCCTTATTAAAACATCAGGAATAAGGTATTGTACTTTATACTCCTTTGTATAAGGATTATCGGTTACGTTTATGTGAAGAAACCAATACTTATCGGCACGTTTAGGCTGTTTGTTAAAAATAGAATAAATAATCTTCCTTTCAACATCCACTTTTTGCTCAGCTCTAGTAATATACACAAGGTTAGATGCAAACCTTGGCATCGAATTGTCTTTCCGAATATCCTGAAATAACTCAGCGAAATCAGTTATAGGATAGAATTGAGTATATCTCTTCTTAGTCATACGACCTTGATTCCAAACAAACATAATAAAGAAGAGCATTCCTGCGAGCATCAAGGTAAACCAACCGCCGTTACTAAACTTATGCAGATTTGCAAATAGAAAAATTCCCTCAATCAACGCATAAGTTAAACCAAATACTAAAATAATAGGTAAAGCAACCCGTTTAAGCTGAAAATAACCAATCATTAATATGCTTGTCATAAGCATGGTAAGGGTGATTGATAGCCCATAAGCGGCTTCCATATTTGATGAACTTTGGAAGAAAAGAACCACAAAAATACAAGCGAAGAATAATAGCCAGTTCACACTTGGAATATACATTTGACCCTTTAACCTACTTGGATATTTAATTCTAACCTTTGGCCAAAGGTTAAGTGTAATTGCCTCACTTACTATCGTATAAGATCCCGATATGAGAGCTTGACTGGCAATAACAGCTGCAGTAGTGGCCAAAATAACACCTGGAATTATTAGCCATTGAGGAATAATTGCAAAAAACGGGTTTGAGGAAGCGGCTGCTTCTTGATTCATTATTACCCATGCACCTTGCCCAAGATAATTTAAAATCAAAGAAAATTTAACAAAAATCCAGCTTATTCTAATATTTTTTGCCCCACAATGACCTAGATCAGAATACATTGCTTCAGCACCAGTGGTACAAAGAAAAACTGCACCCAAAATAAGAATACCCTTAGGGTGTTGAATTAAAAGGTTTACTGCATAATAGGGGTTGAATGCTTTAAGTATAGACGGGTAATGAATTAGTTGATTAAAACCAAAAATTGCAAGTGTTGAAAACCAAATTACCATTATAGGACCAAACGATTTCCCTATAAATTCGGTCCCAAATTGCTGTAGAACAAAGAGAAAAGCTAAAATTAGAATTACAATCGGAATCACAGGTATGTGAGGATTAATAATACTTAATCCTTCCACGGCTGATAATACTGTTATTGAAGGAGTTATTACACCATCGGCTAAAAGTGTTGATGCTCCTATCATTGCAATAATGAATATCAATCTTCTTTTCTTCCTAAGCAAAGCAAAAAGAGCCAAAATTCCGCCTTCTCCTTTATTATCAGCCCTTAAGGTTATTAAGACATATTTTACAGTTGTTTGAAGGGTTAAAGTCCATATAATACAAGAAATTGCACCAATAATAAATGTATTCTCACGAATTCCCTCACCAATAATGGCTTTCATAACATACAAAGGAGATGTTCCTATATCTCCAAACACAATACCTAAAGTTATTAGAACCCCCGCAAGTGAAAGCCTTTTGAGTGTTTTTTGATTTTCTGCGATTAGCATATCGATTTTAAAATAACCCGCAAATGTAGTTTAGTTTTTAATTACTTATTATTTCAAAACAAATTCTTTATAAAATCTTTATATCATATATATAATTCATTATAATACACTTAGGTAATCAGCTGTAACTTTGTGGCGTTAAGTTTAAATAAACTATGAATAATTTTTTGTTGATATCAGAATTTTTTACAGGATTAATACTTCTGTTTGCTATAGGATACATCATTGGGTATCTTCTTAAAATTGATGTTAACACAAGAAGAAAAAAGTGGTCTCCAAGAACATTAAAGGACATGCAAAAACATTAGTTTGTAATTTATATATGGTTTTAATGTATTATAGCTAAATTTAGGTGTTAGTTTATACTTTAAGTAGTACAGACCAATAATACAAAATACTTCAAGTTTTTTCAACATTACTAGAGTGTATACAAAAGGGTCTAAAGTTAATTCCTTGATAACGAGGAAATCAACTAGTTTATTTAAATCAAATATACGCCAATATATAATAGTATTGGCTATCGTAATAGTTTCATCGTTAATCTGTTATTCCATTAAAGATGTTATTGGGTACCGATCGGTATCCTTTGCTCTTCTTTTTTTAGTTTCAATACTGGCAATTTTCTTTGGGACAGGACCAATACTCCTCGCTGCAACCCTTTGTGCAATTATTTGGGATTTCTTCTTTATACCACCTCATTTTGCACTTCATATTGAAAATCCAGAGGATGTATTAATGCTAGTAATGTTTTTTACAATTGCTTTACTTAACGGGGTGTTAACTTCACGAATTATAAGCCAAGAAAAAGAAGCTAGGATTCGAGAAGAGCGTACGCATGCACTTTATCAATTGACAAAAGATTTATCGATTAACTCTGGTTATGATGAAGTAACAAAGGTGGTTGTTGCAAATGTGAGCAAATTTTTTCGCTTAGACATTGCTATTATTCTCAAAAACGATCAGAACCAACTGAATAATTGGATACAACCTCACTCATCATTAAAACTCACAGAGGAAGACATTAAAGTTGCAAATTGGGCTTTTGAACATTCAGAAAAAACTGGAAAATATACTGACTCAAACACAGTAAATAGCTACACCTATTACCCTTTGTTAGGTATAAGTGCTAACATGGGTATGATGATTGTTAAACACAATTCCGACCCCAAAGAGACAGAGGAACAGTTTTGGGAAGCATTTCTTTCTCAAATTTCTGGTAAATACGAACGTGAATTCCTGCTTGATGTAACAAAGAAAATTTATCTTTTAAGTGAATCTGAAAAATTATATAAAACACTTTTCAATTCAATTTCTCATGAGCTAAGAATTCCCGTAACTACCATTATGGGAGCATCTGACACCTTAATTAATCAAAACTACCCCGATGAAATCCGAAAAAAGCTTTACTCTGAAATAAATATTGCCACCATAAGGCTGAATAGACTTATTGAAAATCTCTTGAATATGTCAAGACTTGAATCGGGACGAATTACGCCTCACCCCGATTGGTATGATGTTCATGATATTGTAAACAGCGCTATTGAGTCATTAAACCAAGAGTTGCAACCATTTAAACTCTATGTAACAATTCAACCTGATATACCTTTAGTACATTTAGATTTTGGATTAACTGAACAAATACTTCATAATCTACTACTGAATGCAACTCAATATTCTCCTATTGGGAGTGATATACGGTTAGAAATTTTCTTCAATAATGGGTTTCTTAAAATTCAGGTAATGGATAGTGGGAAAGGGTTTCCCGAGTCAGAATTACACTTTGTTTTCGAAAAATTTTACAGGGGTAAAGATTCAAAAGCAGGTGGAACAGGTTTGGGATTATCAATTGTTAAAGGGTTTGTTGAAGCACAAAAAGGGAAAATTATTGCAGAAAACCTGCTGGATGGTGGGGCAAAATTTATCATTGATCTGCCTACAGAGATTTTAGACATGAATTCCTATAGAAAAACAGATGATTAAATGGCAAATGCAGATAAAATTCTAATTATAGATGACGAGGTGCAGATACGCAGGTTATTAGAGATAACCCTTTCTGCTAATGGTTATAAAATATCTGAAGCGGCAACAGGCAAAGAGGGTCTAATGCTCGCTGCATCCATTCAACCCGTTTTAATTATACTTGATTTAGGATTACCCGATTCAGACGGGATAGAAATACTCATTAAGCTTAGAGGATGGTACAATAAACCAATAATTGTACTCTCTGTTCGCAACTCAGAAGAAGATATAGTAAAAGCACTTGATAATGGAGCAAATGATTATCTTACTAAACCTTTCCGAACGGGAGAACTTTTAGCTAGAATTAGAGTTGCCATACGACAAGATGAAAATCTCTTAAGTAAACCAATTCTAGAATTTGGTTCCCTAACTATAGATATATCCAACCATATTGCAAGAAAAGATAATGAAATAATAAAGCTAACCTCAACTGAGTTTTCACTTTTAGCACTCCTTGCCAAAAACGAAGGAAGAGTTTTAACACATCAATTTATTCTAAAAGAAGTTTGGGGAATAAACTATGTAGAACAAACTCAGTATTTAAGAGTATTCATTGCCCAATTGAGAAAGAAAATAGAAGAAGATCCTTCCAAGCCTAAACTACTAATTACCGAATCTGGTATTGGGTATCGGTTCGGCGATTAGATCTTGAATGTTGCGATGATTCCATTTAACTTTTCCGATTCAGTGGCAAGCAGATCTGAAGCTTCGGATAATTCCTCGGATGATTGAGCATTTTGTTGGGCAATTTCATTTAGCTGTTCAATTGCATTGCTTACCTGACTAGCACCCTCTTGTTGCTCTATTCCCATAACAACTATTTGTTTAACCATGCTTAGCGTTTGTTCAATCTCAGGAACCAGCTTTTCAATTTTTTGCTGTGCAATTGTGGATAGTTTTACACTATCGATCGAATAATTACTAATCAAATTTGCTGCTTTATGGCTTCTTTCGGCTAGCTTGCGAACCTCGGCAGCAACAACTGAAAACCCTTTACCTGCTTCACCTGCTCTTGCAGCCTCAATTGCTGCGTTTAATGCTAATATGTTTGTTTGACGAGATATCTGCTCAATCTCAGAAATTCGTTCAGATATAAGCCTAATACTATCTATACTTTGAGATGAACTTTCAACCAACTCATTAAGTGTAGTATTTACCTTAGAGTTAATTATTTCAGTGTTTTTTGCATTTGCTGTATTCTGCTCAATATTTGATACAATTTGCACCACAGATGAAGAAACCTCCTCGGCTAGCGATGCCTGCTGGCTTGCAAGTTCAGCTAATTTTTTGGAGTGGGTTTGAACTTCGGCGCTCTCACGAACAAAATTGGTTGATTCATTTTCTATGTTAGAAACAATTCCTTTTAAATTATCAATCATTCGATTTACCGAATTAGACATTTGCCCAAACTCGTCATTTGTAATAGAATCAACTCTAACCATAAGATTACCTTCAGCTACCTCTGTGGATATTTTAGTAATATTTCCAATTACCCTCAGCGATTTGGTCATCGTAAGATAAACTGCCAATAAGGATATAAAAAGTAAAATAATTCCACTAAAAATTATTACAAGTCGATAGTTCTTTATCTCTTGCATCAAACTAAAGGCATCAAAGTCGCATCCGAGGACTGCTACCACTTCACCCTTTGAGTTAATTATTGGAGCATAGCTTGATACCATCCAACCATAAGTTGCATTGAATGTTACTTTTGAAGATGTTATCTCTTTTGTACTAATACACCTATTGATGTTAGCAAGATCCTGGGTGTCCCAATTTGCTAATGATCCAAGTGCAGAATAATCACTTGCATTCTGATCACCACCTTCAATTGCATAAATTGATTTTTGACCCTCAAAATAGAAAGTGTATAAATATTTCATTTTCGCTAAATCGCGAATTCGTTTTAATTCTGCTCTTATGTAATTTGCGTAATGTGATGTTGCATTTTGCGTCTTTATAACCTGTTCAAGAGAATCACCATTAACCGAATTAAGTGCAAATACAACAACAGTTCGGGTATGTTCCCCATTGAACTTATATCCAAACTTTGAAATTCTTGAATAGCTAACCCATCCGGTAATAAACAATACCGTTAATAGAATGAAAGAAACTAAAAAGTAAAGTTTATAGGCTACTGGAATAAATCTTTTCCCTTTCATATTGTAAGTCAAATTGTTAACAGGTCGAATGATTTTATAATTAAATTTTTTAATATATAAATAATTGTTCACTTAATGAGCAAAACTTATAGTGTTTTTAATCATTTTCAGGATTATAAATCATTGCATTTAAAATCTCAGAATAAAACCTTGAATTGTTTACTTTTACCGACTATGATAAATGGCTATAGTCATAATTTAACCAGATTATACATACTAAAGGTTGCTCATTGGTTTATGCTAACCATGCCAATCGTTGTACTTTTTTATAAGGATAACGGTCTTGATATGAGCCAAGTTTTCATCCTTCAAGCCATTTATTCTATATCAATTGTAGCCCTTGAGATTCCATCAGGTTATTTCGCCGATGTTTTAGGACGAAAAAATTCAATTATTGCCGGTGCTATACTTGGCTTCCTTGGCTTTCTAGCCTATTCATTCTCATACGGTTTTGCTGGCTTTGTTATAGCAGAAGTAACTTTAGGTTTTGGACAGAGTATGATTTCTGGAGCAGACTCAGCTCTTTTATACGATACTCTTATCGAAAATAATTGTGAGCAGGAATACATAAAACACGAAGGAAGAATGACTTCAGTTGGGAATTTTGCTGAAGCTTTTGCTGGTATAATTGGTGGTTTGCTGGCTGGTTTAAGCCTACGGTACCCATACTATGTTCAAACACTTGTAGCATTCATGGGAATTCCTGCAGCAATTACACTTATTGAGCCTAAAATTAGCCAAACAAAACTTGGCTTGGGATGGAAGGACATTACCGAAATAGTGAAATTCTCATTAATTAAGAATAAAAGGTTACGATGGAATATCATTTACTCATCAGTAGTAGGAGCATCAACCTTAGCAATGGCATGGTTTGTACAACCATGGTTTATTAGAGCAAGTTTACCCGTTAGCATGTTTGGTGTTGCATGGACTGTTTTAAACCTTTCAGTTGGAATTACTGCATACTATGCTTATAGGATTGAACTAAAGCTCGGAAGGATTAATACTGCTGCTACATTCACCGCAATTCTTGCAATTGGGTTTATTGCAAGTGGTTGGATTTCAGGTTTTGCTGGCTTGTTTTTTATCTTAATGTTTTACTTAGCAAGAGGAGTTGCTACTCCAATACTTAAGGATAACATAAATAGGATTACTCCTTCAAATATGCGGGCAACAATCCTTTCGGTTCGAAATTTTATAATACGAATAATTTTCTCAATCCTTGGCCCAATCTATGGTTGGTCAATAGACAAATTGAGCCTTAGCGCAGCTTTAATAATTGCTGGCATTGTATTTATTATTACTTCAGGAATAAGCTTTTACTACTTTAAACGAACAGGTAATCTTACCGATTAGTATCAACCTCAAAGGATAATCCATCGTAGGCTAAACAAATGTTATCAGGTAAGTCTTTTAGAATGTCGGCATACAAGCCCATTTGATGGCTAACATGAGTTATATACCCTCTACGAGGGCTAATTTCGGATATCAATTTTACTGCTTCTTGCAAACAATAATGCGACATATGTTTTTGACGACGGAGAGCGTTTACGATAAGGTATTTTGTGCCTACTATTTTTTCTTTTTCCTCTTCGGCTATAAAGCTTGCATCAGTGATGTATGTTAAATCGCAAATTCGAAATCCATAAATTGGAATCTTATTGTGATAAACCCTAATAGGTATGATTTTTATTCCACAAATTTCTAAGGGAAAACTGTCAATATTATTTAAAGTAATTTCGGGAGCACCAGGGTATTTATTCTCTTCAAAAATGTAATGAAATTCATTCTTAATCGACTCCTGTACGCGTTGCTCAGCCCAAATATCCATTGGCTTCTGGTGTACCCAGTTGTATGCCCTCACTTCATCTAATCCTGCTATATGATCACGATGTTCATGAGTAATCAGAATTGCATCCAAAGATCTTACATTAGCAGTAAGCATTTGCTGACGAAAATCTGGCCCAGCATCAATTGCAATTGTTATACCATTATGCTCAATCAGTGCTGCAGTCCGAAGTCGTTTATCACGCTGGTCGTTTGATTTACAAACAGGACATTGACAAGCAATTACTGGTGTTCCTTGCGAAGTACCCGTTCCTAAGAAAGTAAATTTCACTCTTTCGTAGTTTTAATTGTACGTAAAGATAAATAGATTAAGTAAAGAAGCACCATCACCGCCATAATTGCTGATGGAATTGCTGCCTCTTTTCCAAATAATGTTAATGCTGTAAATACCGAAAAACCTGAACTTTTAATGGAAACAAGCATACTCTGTGTTATATTCGTTGAACTATCTATTTTCAGCCACTTGCCTAAATAGGTAATTCCAAGCCCAAGTCCAAAAATCACAATTACTAGAACCATTGACACATTAATAAGTAGTGAGGGGTTGCTAAAAAATACTTGTCTATTCATGCCTACAGCAACAAAAATAATAATTGCAAAACCCCAATCTACCACCTTCCCCCGAATGGGTTCTACAAATTTAAATACAGGTTTAAGTAGTAATATGCGAGAAACTATCATAGGTAGGAGTACAAGCTGAATCATCATTGTAAGCATTTCGAATGGCTTTACTTGCTGTCCATCAGTAAATAAATTTACTAACAATGGTGCTAACAGAATTGAAGCCAGAAAAGCTCCTGTAACACCAATTATAGCGTACTCTACCTTACCTTTTAGTATATACGAAAACGGAATTATAGCCACCCCAGGCGGTGCAGCTGCAATAACAACAAACCCATAGAACAAATTTTTATTTGGCATTAAAAACCATGCTAAAGGAATAAGTATTGCAGAAAAAACAATGTAGTTAAAGAATATCCCCAATAAAAGTTGCTTTGTTACATGCACTGGATTTTGTAGGTGTTTTAAACTAATCCCAGTCATTGAGAATGACATGGTTAATGCCAATGCAAAAAATGAGTAATTCTTTAAAAAGGCAGCTTTTTCGCCAATAATAATCCCTGCAATTACTGCAAAAACGAGGATTGAATTACGATTTAACAGGATTCTTTTTAGTAAATTGACCATTAAATGTACCTTAGCAAAACATTTTATAAAGATAATATACCTAACATTATCTTCATCTTTTTCAAAATGAATTATTAAGGATTATGCCAGGAACTCTATATTTACTACCAACAACAATCGGTTCTGAAGGCTGGGAAAAAGTAATACCAGTAGCAGTAATTGAGCAGACTCGAATACTTAAGCATTTTATTGTTGAGGATATTAGAACAACAAGGAGGTATCTTTCGAAGATCAAGGTTTTAACCCCAATAGATCAGATTAGTTTTATGGAACTTAATGAGCATACGAAGCTGGAAGATATTGATATCCTTTTAAAACCATTACTTGAAGGAAATGATGTTGGTTTAATCTCCGAGGCTGGTTTACCAGCTATTGCAGATCCCGGTGCTCAAATTGTTGATTTAGCAAATAGAAATGAGATTAAAGTGGTTCCGCTAACTGGTCCTAGTTCTATCTTCTTAACCTTAATGGCTAGTGGATTAAACGGTCAGAATTTTGCATTTGTTGGATACCTACCAATTAAACCTGAAGAAAGAAAGAAGAAAATTAAATTCCTTGAATCACGATCAAGGCAAGAGAATCAGACTCAGATTTTTATTGAAGCTCCTTATCGCAACCTAAACCTTTTTAACGAGATTATAAAAGACTGTAACCCTGATACAAAACTAGCAATTGGGGTAGAGCTTACAACCCAGAATGAGTTTATCTCGACAAAAAAAATCTGGGAGTGGAAAAAATCAACACTCCCAGATATTAATAAGAAAAACTGTGTATTCTGCTTATTCGCTTAAGCTTAGTATTTAGGCTTAGGGTCAAGTCTGTCAAGCGTAATTTCAAATATTAATGGAGTATATGGATAAATCACAGTAGATCCACCTTTGCTTCCATTCTTACCATACGCGTAGGTTGAAGGAATTAGAACTGTGATTTTCTCTTTTTCAATCATCTGCTTAACAGCCAAGTTAAAACCAGAAACAACAGAAGATGAACCTACGCTAAAAGTTAACTGTGTATAAGGATTACTTGAATTATATGTACCGTTTTCAATAGCAACACTTTTTATATTGGTATCGAAAATAATATTATCAAGATACCTGCCAGTATAGTAAACTAAAGCCATTGAATCCTTTGCCACAATGCAGTTTCTAGTACCTTCAACGTCTCTTCTTATATATATACTATCGTGATATGGTGTAAAGCCAGGATTGTTAGCTAAGTACTCATCAATTAGGGATTGTTCGTATGCCAAAGGATCGGTAACAACTTTAATAAGTTCAACATCATATATTAATGACTCATAGCTGGGAATGGAACCACTTCCACTTTTACCATAAGCAAGATTTGATCTCATTATTAAGCGAGCCTTACCACCCTCCTTCATCATCTTAAGTCCCTCTCTTAGGCCAATAGGGTAAAAAGACTTAGAAAGATAAAGGCTAAAAACTGGAACATAATGGGTTGAATGGCTATAAATACCATATAAATCAGCAGTTAAACTATCTGTGGATATATACAAATGATCGTCGAGGTTTCTTACTGTACAGCTATAGATCAGGTAGCTACTATCTGTAGGAGCCAAACCAGTACCCTCATGTTGATTAATGTAATACAGCCCATCAGGTGTAACTGTATCCGCAATAGCTTCAATATTATTAACATCAATCCACGCATTGAAACGGGCTAACTCATCACCAGATGGATCACCTTCAATTCTATCACATGCTATAAAAAGCAGAAAAGGAATCAATAAATACAAAATTTCTTTACCTCTCATGTCTCCTAAATCATTTAAATTATTTAATGCTATCAATTTTTATATCATAATAAAGCGTTTGGTAAGGTTTAATTGTACCATTCCCTTTATTTCCAAAACCTAAATATGAAGGTAAAACCAGACTGTTCTCACTCCATTATTGGTTAAAAGAAAACCCAATTTTACTCCATCGGGCAAATCACTTTTTGAAAGAATAAATGATTGTGCTCCCTTATTATCAAATACCGTTCCATCAGGAAGGGTGCCCTTTACTTGTCCGTAAATGGTTTCGTTCAACGATGGAGTAGTAGAAATTGTGCCCAAAGTTATATTTTTTATATACAATCCACTAGTATCTGATGTATATCCATTAGAAATTAGGTTTAAACTTTTAATAAAACTCTTCTCAGATTGAATTGATTTCCCATTAACTGAAATAACTTCGATATTGTATGCTAACGGAGACCAAATTGGGATTGGGCCAATAGCATTGCCTTCGTATCCTAATGATGATGGGAATACTATTAACGCGTTCTCTTTATCCTTCAAAAAAAGTAGCCCTTTATCAACACCTTCAATAAGGTTACCACTCCCTGCAATTACTTCGACTGGCAGAAATGAACGCACATTAGTGTCGAGGTCAAACTCTTTAGCAGCGCTTTTAATGTTTGTGTCAAAAACTAGTCCATTAAGAGTATACGCAACATACCAAAATGCAACTTCATCGCCACTAGCAATCTGATAGTTATAAACAGGGACATTTACATGAATGTATACTCCATTCTCCTTAGTATAGGAAAGTTCATTACTTTTCAGAAATGATTCAATAGTAGTATTGTTTGCATAAGTTTTTTCATCCTCTAAGTCTTTTTTACACGAAGGGGATATAAATACTATTGATAACAATAAGAAAAAATACGGGAATAATGTTAACCTGAGTTTCATCACAAAATCTATCCTTTTCCTTTTTTAACCTCCAAAAGTTCTACCTCAAAAACAACAGATGTGAATGGAGGGATAATTCCAGTTGAGCTTCCATTTTCGCCAAACGCTAATTTAGATGGAATTATAAACAACGATCTTTCACCCTCTTTCATCATACCAATAGCTTCTTCTAATCCTTCAATAACCTGCCATTTTTGACCATACACAAACTGGAATGGTTCGTTACGTTTTTTTGTTGAATCAAATATCTTATTATTAAAGAATCTCCCTTCGTAATTTACAGTAATGGTATCGCCAACAGCAACACTCTTTCCTTGACTTTTAACTACAGGAATGTAGTACAAACCCGAAGTGGTTGGAATTATTGCTAGTTTCTCCCCTTCCATATACTGTTTCAGTAGCACCTTTTCATAATCGCCAAAATCATTTATCCAGTTAAGAAATGCTTCTTTCTCTAGCTGGTATTGCTTTTCTGTCTGAACTTCCATCATTTTAATATCAACTCGCATTAAATCGCCCTTACCAATAAAACGAGGCATTTCAGTTTCTAGGGTCTTAATAAAAAATGAATCGGCAGGGAAATAGAAAGACGCACTATCACCAAGTGTAAGCATCATAAAACATTCGTCAATTGAGCCTTCACGTATTGGTTCTGTTAGCTGAAATTTTCGTAAACCTTGAAAAAATATAGAGTCTTTGATAGTTCGATACGAGATATTAACAGTTATAAAATTTGATACCTCAGGTTTTACAGTACCATCACCAAGACTAATAAGTTTATAGTGAATTCCACTCTTTGTCAAAGAGAAACCCGAGAATTTTGAACTTTTATTCGAGCAGCCAAAAGCTAGCAGAATGATCAGTATGGATAAGAGTGCCTTGTAATTCTTCATTGGTATCTTATAAAATTTCTTTGTAAAGTTAACTAAACTAATTCGATCCTAATGATAAACGTTTAACATTTCAATATCATATACAATTATTGACCTCGGTGGTATCATTTTTAAATCGCCCTGTAAACCGTATGCCAAATGAGGTGGCAGTATAAATTTACCTTTTTGTCCTTTTCGCATTAGTTGAACGGCTTGCTCTAATCCTGATTCAACATTTCCTTTACCTACTCTAAACTTTTTTGGATTACTTGAATCAGTTTGATAGCATAATGTTCCATCTAAAAGCGAAACTCTGAAGGAATACTCAACAACATCTCCAACTTTAGCTAAACTATCATTTGAATTGCCCCAAACCAAATAGTACAATCCTGTTCCACTCTCTTTCATTCCATCAAGATTGTGCCTTTTAATATACCCTTCAATCAACGATCTATCTTGATCAACCAGTACTTTATTTATTTTGGTGAATGTTTTTCTTGCCTCAGTAAATTCTTTTCTACTAACCCGTTGCTCCTTACGCTTACATTCCTGAGATAGCAAGGGATAAACTAAAATTACTAAAATTATAAAGTACCTATAAATTTTACTCATTTAGCTTAGAAGAATAATACTTTAAAATAGTCTCAAAATTGCTTTCTACTTCGCTTAGCGACATAAACGACTTCCCTCCTGCAGCATTGGTGTGTCCACCCCCATTGTAATACTTTTGTGAAACCATATTTACAGGAAATGCACCCCTTGAACGTAATGAAACCTTAACAAAAGTATCGTGCTCAACAAAAAGTACTGAAAATATAATGCCTTTTATTGATAGCGGGAGGTTAACAAAACCCTCTGTATCACCCATTTTATGGTTAAATCGCTTTACATCCTCCTTTGTTAGCGTAATGCAAGCTGCTTTGTACTCTGGGAAAACTCTCATTTTTTCATTTAAAGAAAATCCCATAAGCCTCATCCTATCGGCTGAGAAATTATTATAAACAAGCCCTTGTACCCTCTCAACATCAACACCCTTTGAAATTAGATCACCAGCTATTTGAAAAGTTCTTCCCCTTGAGCATGCATAGCTGAAAGAGCCTGTATCAGTCATAATTCCAACGAACAAGCAAATAGCGGAATCAGTTGTAAAAACATCACTTCCAAAGGTAGAACTAAGTACTTCATAAACTAGTTCAGCAGTTGAGCTAACCTCTGTGTATGAGAACTGTAAATCAAACTGGTTTTCGGGAGTAGGATGATGGTCGATAAGAATTTTCTTCCCCTTTGATTGAGCAAGGATATCGCCCATTTCTTCGGTACGTTTAAAGCCATTGAAATCAAGGCAGATAATTGAATCGGCCTCAAGTATAGCCTTAGTCGCAATATTTTTCTTTTCGGAATACCTAACTACCTGATCAGTACCTGACATCCATGATAAAAATTCAGGGAAACCATTCGGTGTGACTGCAATAACAGGATATCCTAATTCCTTTAGTGCGTGGTATAAGCCTAAAACTGATCCAACTGCATCCCCATCGGGATTATGATGGGTTGTAATTACAATACTTTTAGAAGTATCGAGAATCTGTTTAAACTCTTTTATTCTGTTTGTTTCTGATTTTAAAAGCATTATACAAAATGATTTGAAATCAAAGATAAAATAAAAAACTTAGTAGCACGATGTAAAAATATTCGTTATTTTGTTAAAAAATACTGCATATGGAAGGAAAGCTAACTTTTGCTATGATTAAGCCTGATTCTTTTAAAAAAGATCATACAAGCGAGATTCTACTTGAGATTCTCAAAGCAGGATTTAAGCTAAGGGCTATTAAAATTACAATGCTTACTCTTGAAAAGGCTGAACAGTTTTATGCTGAACATCGTGGGAAAGAGTTCTTTGAACGATTAACAAAGTTTATGAGTTCAGGTCCAGTTATGGCACTAATTCTTGAAAAGCCAGATGCCGTTAATGAATACCGAAAGTTGATAGGCAAAACCGACCCAAAAGAAGCCCAAGAAGGAACTATACGACAGAAGTACGGAACTGACACAACGCATAATGCTGTTCACGGAGCCGATAGCTTTGAGCACGCTGAAAGGGAATGGAGCTTCTTTTTCTCAAAACGCGAAATACATTAACAGCCGAATCTTTAGATTAGGTCATACCCCCGTAAAGTACACACGGCGTTCGATTCTGAATGTTTTTTGTGTACTTTTAGTATTTCTATAAACTAGTTAGGTGCTATTTTGACAAGAGTCACATAAATAACTAAGCAAATGAAATTAGAAACAGAACGACTAATAATTAGACCGATTAAACTTGATGATAAGAACGAAATATTTGAATATCGTTCCGATACAGAAACAAATAAATATCAAGGATGGATTCCAAAAACAATTGCTGATGTGGAAACCTTTATTGGTAATATTTCAAAACAAATTAACGAACCAGAAACTTGGTTCCAATTTGTTCTCATCGAAAAAGAAACTCAAAAAGTAATTGGTGATATAGGGATTCACTTTTCAGACAAAGAAAATAAACAAGTTGAAATTGGATGTACTTTAAATAAAGTTTTTCAGAATAAAGGTTACGCCAAAGAATCTGTTAAAAAAGCAATTGATTATTTATTTAAAGAACTGAATAAGCATCGGATTATTACATCAATAGACCCTAATAATAAAAACTCAATCCGACTTGTTGAAAGTATTGGATTTCGGAAAGAAGCTCATTTTATTGAGAGTTTATTTATAAATGAAAAGTGGGTTGATGATTTGATATACGCATTGATAGAAAAAGACTGGGAAAAGATTAATAAATAAAAAACAGCACACAACACGTGGTTTAAAAATTGGGACTGATCTCCATGATTCAAGCTTCTTTTCCTATCTTTAGGTTGTTTTTAACGGTGGATATCTAAGCGGCTCCGAACTCCCCAACACTTCATGCCACGGAAACGTTTCTCAATTTGGTTGTATTTAACGTAACTGCTAGATAAAAATTATGTTTAAAAGACTCATAGACGATAATTTCCGGAAACCAAGAGGATTATTGGGTCGTTATATCATCAAGTTTTTAAAGAAGAATCAAATTGAATATGACGAGTTGGATTCTAAACTTCAGCTTAATAAGGACGAAGTTGTATTAGAAATTGGATATGGATTAGGTTACGGGATTTACGACTACTCAAAGAAAAACGATTGTACTTTTCATGGAATTGATTTTTCTCGACTTATGTACTCGAAAGCACTAAAGTTAAACCATGAGAAGGTAAAGAGTGGTAAAGTAATTTTACAATGCGCTGACTTCGATACGTATAATTATGAAAGCAACACTTTTCATTGCGTATATTTTTTGAATGTAATCTATTTCTGGGACGAAGTTCATAGTCGATTACAAAAGATATTCTCAATTCTCAAACAAAATGGGAAAGTAATTATTTTCATGGCAGATGCTGAGTGCTTAAAGAGTTACAAACAAACTAAAGGTAAAACAATATTCTACCTGCATAGTATTGGTGAAGTGGCTAAAGAAATGGAGAGTATAGGATATAAAGCCATTGAAACTATTGAGCATACTCAAGAAAAGAAATGCTACTACATAATTGGATATAAAAAGTAGAATGTTCAAATGCGCATAACAATTAACTCCACAGCTATTCAAACAACAAAAACGTTAGTAATAAAAAATAAACAAGCATGATATTACCCATTGTACCCTATGGCAAAGGTGTTCTACGGCAGAAATGCAAAGAGATTGATCAACATTATCCAGATTTAGAAATGCTAATTGAAAATATGTGGGAGACCTTATACCCTGCCGATGGCAGCGGATTAGCTGCACCTCAGGTCAACCACCCTATAAAGCTGTTTATCGTTGATAGCAAGATAATGTTCGATAAAATGGATCCGGAGGTTAGCGTAGAGCTATTTGATGGTGATGAAGGGATTAAAGAAACATTCATCAATGCAAAAATAAAGGAGTATTCCGATGATTTTTGGGTTGAAGAGGAAGGTTGTTTAAGTATACCTTCATTATCCGAAGAGGTTAAACGTTCTTGGACAATAACCATTGAGTATTTTGACAGAAATTTTCAAAAGCAGGTTACAACTTTTTCAGGTTTAACGGCAAGAGTAATACAGCATGAGTACGATCACACCAATGGGAAGTTGTACATAGATTATGTGAATCCAATTAAAAGAAAACTACTTAACAGAAAGCTTACTAAAATTATAAAAGGACAAATTGAGACAAAATATAAGATGGAGTAGGAAACTCTACCTTAAGCAGTTTATTTAAACACAATATCCCTTACAACGCTTTGTCCAAGGTAGCTATTGATGATTGTAATTACTTTTTGCTTGCTCATCTGAAGTTCATTTCGCAAAACTGATGATTTTAGCGTTACGGTTAATCTTCCACTTTTTAGGCTGACATTTTGGGTTAACACTGAAACATTATGACCCATTATCTTTCTCCAATCCTCATTTATCTTAACCTCGTAAATCTTCTCCTCCAGCCTATTCTCATGAATAAACTCCTTTATTGCATCGCCTAAAGATTTGATATTATGCTTACTCATGTTATTAAAGAATTTAGCTTCAATACTATTCTTTAAAGGCAATCTCTTCAACTGCTCCAGAGTTTACCCTAAATAGTTTATACCCCGAATGTAACCTTTCAAGAATTTCAGTTAATCGATCTTTGTTAGTATCGGTAATAAATATTTGACCGAATCCGTCATCAGAAACTAGTTTAATAAAATTTTCTACCCTGCTTAAATCAAGCTTATCGAAAATATCATCAAGTAAAAGTATAGGCTTTACCTTTGAAACGCTTTGCATAAACTCAAACTGTGCAAGTTTTAGAGCAATCAAATAAGTTTTCTGCTGTCCCTGAGAACCCTCTTTTTTTATTGGACGATCATTTAACATTAAAGTTAAATCGTCCTTATGAACTCCAACAGATGTGAATTGCAAAACTCGGTCTTTAGCAAAACTATTAGCTAACAGATTGCTAAAATCCTCGCCATCTAAATGTGATTGGTATAAAAGCTTGACTTTTTCATCAATACCCGAAATTATGCTGTAATACTTCTGAAAAATTGGAATTAGCTTATCTACAAAATCTTTCCGCTTACTATAAATTGTTTCGCCCATCATCACAAGCTGCGAATCAAGCACTTCTAGCAAGTCCTCGCTAAAGTTTCCTCTATCACTAATATCCTTCAATAGCTTATTACGCTGAGCAAGCACTCTATTATACCGAATCAACTCCTCAAGATAAATTCTATCAAATTGAGATATTACACCATTCACATACTTTCTACGCTCCTCGCTTCCCTCAATAATTAACGACAAATCGGCTGGTGAAATAATTACAAGGGGTAACAATCCCACATGGTCGGCCAATCGGGGATAATCCTTGCCATTTCGTTTAAACACTTTACCCTCATTTACCTTGACCGCACAAAAAATATTCTCATCATTACTATCCCTTTCGTATTGCCCTTGAATAATAAAGAAATCTTCGGAATGTTTAATGTTTTGGCTATCGGTTGGGTTAAATGCACTTTTACAAATTGATAGGTAATAGATTATATCGAGTAGATTGGTTTTACCTTGTCCATTATCACCAACAAAGCAATTAAGCTTTGAATGAAAACCAATATCAACCTGACTGTATGATTTAAAGTTAATTGCCGAAAGGTGTTTTAAAAACATAACCGTGTTATTCCAAAATTGAACCGACACAAATGTACATAAGAAAAGCTGCTAAACCAATCACAAAAATTACTGTAAAAATTTCCATATATCTTAAAAACCATTACTTTTGCGTCTGCTTTAATAAAAAAATAGAACTAGTATAATTATGGCAAAGGACAAAAAAGACACAACCGAAAATAGCGTTGAATCATTAGAGAATGCTTTAACAAGAACTGAGCAATACATTGAAGCCAATCAGAAAAGTTTAACAATTATTGTTTTAGCTATTGTAATTGTTGTTGGCGGATATCTTGGATATAAGAAATTATATTTAGCTCCAATGGAGAATAAAGCACAATCACAAGCATTTGCAGCTGAGCAGTACTTTGAAAGAGATTCATTTAAGCTTGCTCTTAATGGTGATGGTAACTATCTTGGATTCCTTGATATTATTGACAAATATGGTCCAACTAAAACCGCTAATTTAGCGTACTATTACGCTGGAATTTCATATAGAGGTCTTGGCAAGTATCAAGAAGCAATTACTTATTTAAAAAAGTTTAATGCTGGCGATTTAATTGTTACACCTTTAGCTTTTGGTGCAATTGGTGATTGTTACGTTGAACTTAGCAATTTAAACGAAGGGGTTAGCTACTACGAAAAAGCAGCAAACTATAAGGACAATGAGTTTACAACACCTTTATTCCTTAAAAAAGCAGGGGTTGTTTACGAGTCAATGAAAAAGTATGGCAAGTCACTTGAACTATACGAACAAATAAAGGGAAAGTACCCAAAATCTACAGAAGGTAGGGATATCGAAAAAGAAATTGCTCGCGCTAAAGCGTTACAAGGTCAATAGTCAAATAAATTTTGATATAGAACCAACCTTTAGAGGTTGGTTTTTTTTTACCTTTACTTCTCAAAACTATAAAGAATATGTCAACAAAGAATAAAAATCTTTCTGCGTACAACCCAAACGAAATTCCTTCAGCCAAGGGAATGATTTTTGGAATTGTTGTTTCTGACTGGAACTCGAATATTACCCATGCCCTACTCGAAGGCGCTTACGAAACCTTAAAAAAACATGGGGCAAAAAAAGATAATATCATAGTAAAACATGTTCCGGGTACATTTGAGCTTACTTTAGGCGCCCAATTTATGGCTGAGTATGCTGATTTGGATGCTGTTATTTGTTTAGGATGCGTTATTCAAGGAGAGACTCGTCATTTCGATTTTATCTGCCAAAGCGTTACCCATGGCATAACTGAGCTAAACATGAATTATAATATTCCATTTATTTTTGGAGTACTTACCACAGAAACCATGGATCAAGCAACAGCCAGATCGGGTGGAAAACACGGTAATAAAGGAATTGAAGCTGCTGTTACTGCAATTAAGATGGCTGCACTTCAAAAAGAGATGGAGGAAATGGAGGAATAGAATAAAGTTAAAAGTTGATAGTTAACAGTTAATAGTAAAAGAGATCTGATTTAAATCAGGTCTCTTTTTTCATTATTAATTCTTAATTATAAATTATTCATTTAAAAAACTACCATGCATTAAACAATCCGCTGATTAAACGTTCTCTCTTTTGCTCATCGGTCATCATCTCATATTTGCGTTTCTCCTCCTCTATCGCTTTGCGCTTCTTGTCCTGCTCTTTTCTGATAGCATCCATGTAACGAGCAACAATTCTATCTTTTAAGAACTTTTCAGCTACAGTAGGGAATAGTTCAAGCAGAAGTTCCTCCTTCTCGTTTGAAGCAAGTTTAGCATCTCCAAACTCTTTAAATACGGGATTTGGCTGTTTTTTATACTTTGAAGTATCGTAAGGAATTTCTTCCCTTGTGCCTGCAATTTGTAAACGGAATTCAGGATCAACTGGAATTGGGGTTTTTCCGTAAACACCTTTAACTAGGTTTACATACTGAATTGATTTGTTTGTATAGAATGGAACACCTTTATTCTCATCAATAACGCAGTTTACAGCCTGAACGCCAACAATTTGACTTGTGGGTGTAACCAATGGAGGACATCCCGAAGCAAGTCTTACTGTTGGTATAATTTCAAGAGTTCTAGGTAGAAGTTGTTCTAGTTTAAGCTGTTTTAGCTGAGCCAGCATATTGGTGTACATTCCACCAGGTACTTCGGCATGTTTAACATTCTCGTCAGGATCTGGGAAATTGAAATATTTCTCAATTGCTAAGCAATTCTTAAGTAGCTCATCGTACTTCTCCTCTTTTGCAAATGAAATTGCATCATCAAAAAGTTTATCTATGTTGGCAGGAAGAGAATCTTTTGTGATATCAAATTCTATTGGGAAGAGCTGATAGCTATCAAAATCTTTCATCTCCTTACGAATCTCAACAAGCTCCTTATTTATCTTAACAACAGCATCAAGATTTACTCCAGTATCAATATCCATTTTTTTGCAGAAAATCTGGATAATCTCAAATGATGGCGCAGCAGGGCCACCAGCAAAACTCATAATTGCAGTATCTACAATATCAACACCCTTAATAATTGCCGTAAGGGTTGCTGCTAACCCGTAACCAGGTGTACAATGAGTATGAAAATCAACAGGAATATTGAGCTCCTTTTTAAGAGCAGTAATAATTTCACTTGAACGTTCTGGGGTTACCAAACCTGCCATATCCTTTAAAGAGATCATATCGGCACCCATTGCCTCAAGCTCTTTTGCCTTTTTTACAAAGTAATCGATGCTAAATATCTTCTTTGGTAATGGTTTTCCCTTAAGCACAGATTTAATCCTATCCATATGCGAAAACTTAGGATCAACTGTATAGCATACAGTAGCGTCGGCCATTCCACCGTTTTCTTTAACGTATTTAATAGTACTTCGGATATTATCGGTATCGTTCAACGCATCGAAAATTCTCATAATTGAGATCCCCGATTTCACAGCGTTTCGGTTAAAACCTTCAATTACTTCCTCTGGATATGGGTTATACCCAAACAAATTTCTACCTCTTGACAGAGCAGTAAGCTTGGAGGTATCGCCAATTACACTTTTAATCTTCTCTAGCCTCTCCCATGGATCCTCATTTAGATAACGCATTACCGAATCAGGTACAGCGCCACCCCAAACCTCCATTGCGTAAAAACCAGCCTCCTTAAAAAGCGGAAGAACCCTATCGACTTGTTTTTGATTCATTCTGGTTGCAAACAACGATTGTTGACCATCGCGTAGCGTTACATCTCGGATTAAAAGCTTTCTGTTCATATCATTAAGTGAATTTTGTATTCTTTATTTAGCAACAGCGAATTAACAAAAATGGTTGTGATTTAGCGCATTTTTTGCTTAGGCTTAAAAACATGGCTATATAACATAAAGAAGTTAATAGTTAAAAGATAAAAGTTAAAAGTTTGTAGGTAAATGGGGCTAATAAAAAAAGCGCAACCAGAGTGGCTGCGCTTTCTTAAATAGATTAATATATTATTTACGTTTGCTTTTTTGAATTTCTTGCTGTTTTGCAATCTGTTCTAGTTTCTCTTGGAACCTAGATTTCTTAACAGGTTTCTTAGCATTTTCATGCAGTTTTGCTAATATTGCTTCATCGTCAACAAACCTTCTAATTACATAGGTCTGAATTAAAGTAATTAGGTTCGCTAAAAAATAGTAGTAGCTCAAACCTGCTGCATATTGGTTGAACCAAAGAATCATCATTATAGGCATTAGGTAAACCATCATAAACTTCATGCCAGGCATTTGAGCATTGGTATCGCCCATTTGATCAGCGTTTTGTTTTGAGGTAATAAACAACGAAACTGCCATCAATAGTGTAAACAAGCTGATATGGGCACCATACATTGGTATTGTAAATGGAAGATTCAAAATCGAATCATACGACGAAAGATCATCTGCCCAAAGGAAACTTTGCTGGCGTAGCTCAAATGATGCAGGGAAGAAGCGGAACATTGCAATCAAAATAGGGAACTGAATAAGCAATGGTATACACCCACCCATTGGATTAACTCCAACTTTCCTATACAGCGCCATTATGGTTTGCTGTTTCTTCATTGCATCTTCTTTCTTCGGGTATTTAGCATTAATCTCATCAACCTGAGGTTTAAGGACACGCATCTTGGCAGAACTCAAATACGACTTATAGGTTAATGGGAATAGAATAATCTTAATGAATAGCGTTAACAAAAGGATTATTAAGCCATAGCTAGCTATCCTACTTCCAAGAACATTAAACACTGGGATAACCATATACCTATTTACCCAACGAATAATCCAACGGCCAAGAGGTACCACTTTCTCAAAACCCATGTTATAGCTCTTAAGAGTTTTAAAATGGTTAGGTCCAAAATAGATACTTAAACCAATGGTTTCGTCAACACCATCTTTTAAAGGAAGAGAAATCCTACCATTAAACTCTTTAAGATTAACATCGTTCTTTAAGGTTTTAGACTTAAGATTTGCCCCCTCAAACCCATTTTTTGCAACGAGAATGGATGAAAAGAATTGATGCTTATAAGCAATCCATTTAACTTTTGTAGTTAAATCTTTCTTTTCTTCATCCTTCATTGCGCTTAGCTCCTCATACTCGTCGTTGGGGTAGTTAAAGGCAATGTTTGTATATTTATTCTCGTTGTCGGCTCCCTTCTCGAGCTGAGGCATTTTCTGGTTCCAGTTCAAGTCAATTGTACCAACCCTACCGCTAACAACATTATTCATTCCAACAAAATGGATATCAAAATCAATAAGGTAGCTCTGGGGTTTAACGGTATAGATGTACTCAATATATGAATCCTGCCCTGCGCTGAGTTTCATCACAAGCTTCTGAGAATCTTTTTCGGCATTAATCTCAGATTCTGTTCTATCGGGTGTGAAATATAAGTTTTGGGTTTGAATATCATTATTATTTCCCCAAAACTGTAAACCAAAAACATTTTCCTCTCCAGAAAAAAGAATCAAAGGTTGACCAGTATAAGTCTTAAACTTTTTAAGTTCAACTGAATAAATTCTTCCACCATGATTTGTAACCTTAACCTTTATTAGGTCGTTTTCAATGGTCACAAATTTTTCTTCACCATTAAGGGCTGGTGCAAAAGAACCAAGCTGTTCGATTTGCTTTTTTACTTGAGCTGAATCATTCTTTTGAGCTTCATTTACTAATTCCTCAGCACGTTGCTGTTGAATCCTATCTGCAGTAACTCTCTGAATAGAGTCATTTTTGCGCTGCATGGCAGCAACTTGCTCTTTCGATGGGGTATTTAGGTAGCCAAATAAAATAAGTATCACAACAATTATGACTAACCCGATAATCGTATTCCTATCCATTTTATATGTAATATATTAATTATTAGACAAAAAGAAGCCGCCCTTCAAAAAAGAGCGGCAACAAAGGTAATAATTTATCGAATAGCTATTTACTATTTTCTAATGCTGCTTTAACAAAGTTTACGAATAAAGGATGAGGGTTAACCACTGAGCTTTTATACTCAGGATGAAATTGCACACCCACAAACCAAGGATGTTTAGGGATTTCGACAATTTCTACTAACCCAGTCTCTGGATTTGTTCCTGTTGGAATCATCCCAGCCTTTTCATATTGTTCTAGGTATGCATTGTTAAACTCATACCTATGGCGATGACGTTCATGAATCTCCGTTTTTTGGTAAGCTGCTGCAGCTTTTGTACCTTTCTTAAGAACGCAAAGATATGCTCCAAGCCTCATAGTTCCTCCTTTATCGATAATTCCCTTTTGCGATTCCATAAGGTCAATTACAGGATTAGAGGTATTACGAACCATTTCGGTTGAGTTAGCATCCGCTAAACCTAATACATTTCTTGCGAATTCTATAACAGCACACTGCATACCTAAACAGATACCTAAAAAAGGAATACCCTTCTCGCGTGCATACTTTGCTGATAAAATTTTACCCTCAATTCCTCGATGTCCAAATCCTGGAGCAACAATAATGCCTTTTAGCTCCCCAAGTTTTTCGTCTAGGTTTGTTTCGAGGATAGTTTCTGAATGTATCGACTGAAGTTCAACCTTACATTCATTTGATGCACCTGCATGTATTATTGACTCAACAATTGATTTGTAAGCATCGGGAAGTTCAACGTATTTCCCAATCAAACCAATCTTTATCGTCGATTTTGGATTCTTAAGCTTATTGATAAACTGTTTCCAAGCAGCTAAATCGGGCTCGCCCTTAACTGGGAGATTAAGCTTGCGCAAAACAGTTAAATCCAACTTTTCATCAAGCATCTTAAGGGGAACCTCATAGATTGTCTTAACATCTATAGATTCAACAACTGCCTCAGGTTCAACGTTGCAGAACAAGGCTACTTTTCTACGAAGATCATCGTTTAAAGTCTTTTCTGTTCTAAGAACCAAAACATCTGGCTGAATCCCATTTTCAAGTAAAACTTTTACCGAATGTTGCGTTGGCTTAGTCTTTAATTCACCTGATGCTGAAAGATAAGGAACCAAGGTTAAGTGAATAAATACTGAATTGGTTGGACCTAACTCCCATCTTAGCTGACGAACAGACTCGATGTATGGTAACGACTCAATGTCACCAACAGTACCCCCAATCTCTGTTATTACAACATCGTACTTATGCTTTGTTCCAAGGAGTTTAATTCGCCCCTTTATTTCATCAGTAATATGAGGGATTACCTGAACAGTTTTTCCAAGATACTCACCCTTACGCTCCTTGTTTATAACAGATTGGTATATTCTACCTGTAGTAACATTATTAGCCTGAGTAGTTGGCAGATTGATAAACCTCTCATAATGTCCTAAATCGAGATCTGTTTCGGCACCATCCTCAGTAACATAGCATTCGCCATGCTCATAAGGGTTTAGTGTTCCTGGATCGACGTTGATATATGGGTCGAGTTTTTGAATTGTAACCGAGTAACCCCTGCTTTGCAGAAGCTTAGCTAGGGATGCTGAAATGATACCTTTACCTAATGACGAGGTAACACCTCCGGTTACAAAGACGTATTTGGTGTTGTGTGGCATTGGATGAATTTATTATTGGAGTTTTACTAGTCTAAATCGAGTTTATCGATCATTTTAATTTTCTCCTCAAGCAATTTCATCTCCTCTTTCCCCTTCTCAATCTTATGCTCAACATCCTTAATCATCTGTTCAGCATTTTTAGATTTCGTAAAGAAACCTATATTGTTCTCCCAAAGGGTAATGTCGTTTTCAATTTGTCTGAGTCTATTGAAAAGTTTATCGCGTTCCTGACGAACTTTATTCTCCTGACGAGGATTACCATGAACATTATCAAGCTTTGACTTGAATTTTAAAAGATTTCTCTTTGACTCGTCAATTCTTAAGTTCTCAAAATGCTTATTGAGAGCATCTCTATAACGTTTCTGAATCGATTCTTTCTGTTGAATTGGCACATAGCCAATTTCTGCCCAACGACGCTGAAATTCTTTTAAAGCATTTAAGTTGTCCTCAACTACCTCAACAACCTGATAGTTCTCAATTTCTGCAATTAATACTTCTTTAGCTTTTAGATTATCCTCGTATTTATTATCGATTTGAGCAAAATGCTTTTGTTTCTGATTAAAGAAAAAGTCGCAAGCAGCACGGAATCGTTTCCATAGCTCATCACTATGTTTACGGGGTACTGGACCAATTTCTTTCCAGCGTTTCTGAAGGTTAATTAAATCCTCTGTTACTTTTTTCCACTCGTTGCTTTCTTTTAACGATTCAGCCTGAATGCAAAGTTCAGTTTTTAGCTGTAGGTTGCTTTGCTGCTCTTCCCTTGCATCAGCATAAAAGTCGCGCTTATTGCTAAAGAAAGCATCGCAAGCTAGCCTAAAACGTTCGTAAATCTTGTTGTTATCCTTTTTAGGTGCAAAACCAATGGTTTTCCAAACCTTCTGAAGTTCAATCATCTCTTTTGAGCGCTTATTCCACTCCTTATTCGATGAAATTGATATAGTAGATAACTCTTCAGCTTTCTCACAAAGAGCAGCTTTTGCCTCTAGATTATGCTTTTGTTCATCGCGCAATCCTTCAAAATACTCCTGATGTTTTTTATTGATTTTTGTGGTAACCTCTTTGAACCGCTCCCACACTTCAGTCCTATGCTCTTTTAAAACAGGACCAATTTCTCTCCACTGGTTGTGATACTTTTGAAGTTTTTTGAAAGCATTTATTACCGAAGGCTCAATTAATAGCTCTTCAGCTTTTTCGCATAGAACAATTTTTTCCTCAAGATTTCGCTTAAGATCAATATCGCGAAGCTCTTTATTGATTTTTACAAAATCATAAAAATTCTGAACGTGGTGATGATAGGTCTCCCACAAATCGTTTAAATTAGTTTGTGGAACAGGACCAATTTCACGCCAACGCTGTTGTAATTCTCTAAACTCTTGGAAAGTTTGATTAACCGAATCGCTTTTATTAACAAGCTCTTTTATTCTTTCAATAATCTGTTGTTTTTCCTCAAGGTTATGTTGTTTCTGACCCTCTAAATCGCGATTATACTTTGTACGTAAATCTCTGTATTCCTTTAATAGCTCCTTTATCTGAGGTTCATATAAATCTTCTGGGATTGAGAATTGATCCAATGCACCTCCAGCATCAACGAACTCTTTTCGTTTTTTCTCAATCTCCGCTTTATGCTTCTTATAGAAATTGATTTTAATGCTTTCAACATCAGCTCTGATTTGTTGAACTGATTTCTCGTTTAGAATTACTTTAAGTGCTTCTACCAGTTCTTCTTTTGTCATCGCGGAGTAGTCGTGAAGATGTGTAGGTGATTCTTCACCCTCATCCTCTGAAAACTCATCAGATTCATCCTCGTCAATATCAGCAACCTCACCCAAATCAATTGGTTTAAGGTTCTCATCTAATTCCTCATCATCTTCATGCGATGTATGAGCTGATTTTGTTTCTACTATTGGATTACTTTCGTTACCATTCGAAGCTGGTTGCTTCTCCATTTCAGTGTTACTTTCGGAAGAGACCGTGGTATCTTCGGCATCGCCGAACTTCTGATCCATATTGGGATCATTCAGATCTTTAGTG
>Ga0116170_10000793_pt1 | contig 33117 bp, 38 predicted proteins | sample AD_JPNHW1_MetaG_FD_89797 | JGI IMG/M metagenome (GOLD analysis project Ga0116170, IMG submission 89797) | Active sludge microbial communities of municipal wastewater-treating anaerobic digesters from Japan - AD_JPNHW1_MetaG | ecosystem: Engineered > Bioreactor > Anaerobic > Digestate | place... | reverse complement strand
TTTATTCTCCCTAAGGACGCTGATGATTGAGGTTGTATAAATATCCAGGTTGCCCTTCGGATACCACGTTAACGAAGCAGATGCCTGATATTGCCTGCCTTTTGGAGTAAGTTTTGAAACAGAACCTGACACTCCCAGGGTAAACTTTCTCATCTCTTTGGTCAGAAGAAGAGAAAACACATAATGGCTGTAGCTGTATGCGTCCTCGCTGAAGGAGTATGTATAATCCGAATAAATGCAGTTTACCGGTGAAGGATCTCCCTGCATAACATGAAGAGCCGGAGTGATGGTAAAGCCACGGTATGGAGAAAGAGAAGCTGCGATATAAAATTCCTTCTGGTTGTATGAATAAGGAAAGACCGTATCAATTACCGACAGAAAATTCCCTGAAGCATTATAATTGGCGAATGCAAAATGCTTTTGCTTGCCGATGCCAAGCATGGAGCCGGAGGCATATACTTTCAGGAAGGGCAGCGGTTGTAATTGGATTCCCAAGTGGAAATAGGATTGTGTTTTAAATGCATCTTCTTCACCGTAAATGCTGTCGTTTCCTATCAATGCCGAAGGTGTAAGGCGCGAAGCAGCATCCGGTGTATAACCTCCCTCGGTATAAATAAAATTCAGAATTTTTGATCCTGTGCCGGGGACAGAGGCAAGCTTCTCCCTGTATTTCGCGGCAAGCATCGATGCATCACCGCTGCGCCCGGATTCGAGGTACGCGAAATAAAGATATTCAACGGCTGCCGGTTCGTCGGTGCTGTATTCCAGGGACTTTTCAAAGTATGGTATGGATGAACGATAATCCTTCATTTCATAATGTGCAATACCTAAACGCATGTTCAGGTAGTAATAGTCATAGCCTTTTGACTCAGCTTCTTCTGCAACGGCGATCAGTGATTTCCAGTCTTTTAGCGTATAGAGGCCATAGCTCAGGCTGTCGTAATACCGGAAATCTTTCTCCTGGCTGTATCCTCTGACAGATAACAGAATCAAAATCGCTGTCATCATAGCCGGCAATTTAACGCGGAAAAATTCTGGTCGTTTCATGTCCGAAGGCGTTAAAAGTTCTGTGGATTAATACTCCTGATGGCCGTGGTGATATGCTTCCCTTCAGTGATGACGAATTTTTCAACGCGGTCGTTATCAATTAAAAATTCAAATTCCGCCATCGATGATGACCTTTTACATATTTGCTTGCGGGCTGACGACTTCATCTTTATGCTCCTTTGTTCAAGTTCGTCCTCCATGGAACAGTAACACATTTCATACTCATTGTGCAGAAATAAGAAGAACGGGGCAACGAAATCCTGGAGCATTTTAAATAAGCCATTGCCGCATACTTTAACCGGATATATATCTCGGATGGTAAGGTTCCGGTAGTAGCCCTTTGCAATTTTGTATGCGCCGAGGTAAAAAGCAAAAAGCAACGATTTCTTATTTCCTTCGAACCAGGTGAAATAAAAAATGTCGCTGTTGCTGAAAAAGTAAGCTTTAGAACCACTTTGCCGGCATTGGATATAGGTGCGGTTATAAATATCGGCCATAACATCCCAGCGTATGACGGAAGGAACACATCCATCAGCCGACACCGAAAATTCAATGGTCTGGCCCGGAACGAAATCAAAGGCCTTTCCAAGGCATGAATTGGGGTTAAGGTTCGATACAATGTCTCCGGTAACGGGCCGGGAGAATGATTTAATTTCATACCCTTTCTCTGTATTCAGCAGATATTGGCTCAGAGGATAATCAATGGTAAGGGATCCAATAAAAGGAGTGGACTGGACCTGGAAGTGCACATGAGGAACCGGAGACCGTCCTGAGTTACCGCATAAGGCAACTGCTTCGCCTTTTTTTACGCTATCGCCTTTTTTTACCTTAAAGCTGCCCTTCTTCAGGTGACATATCTTTGTATAAAGTGTATCGGAATGTCGAATAATAATGGTATTCCCCCAGTTCTGCTGAAGGTTGACCTGCCCGATTTCGTTGTCGGGGATGTTATCAAGAATCTCTTCAACCCAACCATTGGCAGAAGCAACAACAGGCTTTTCGTAGCAATAATAATCTCCGGGCATCAGCCCCTTTCCTGAAAAAACAGAACCTTTATCATCGGCAATTTCAAGATCCCAGGCATGGCGCCAGCCTTCCCGGTGGGTAAATTCACCTGAATGACCCTGCGTAACCTTCCATTCGCCCATGACCGGCAAGCTAAGCGGATAATAGGAACTTTCAGGAAACCTTGTTTCATTGTTTCGTTGCGTATAAAGATTTTTTTCCGGGGAATACTCCTGAAGGCTTACAAGATGAAGGCCGGTCTGTCTATTGTCCCGGAATTTCAATGTATATAAAAACAATAGGACCGTCAGGTTAAACGGCAGGGAATACGTTGAAAGCTGAAAGGTACCCAGGATCACCGAAGTGCTTGTAACGAGGATTGAAATCAAGGGCGTAAGCAGGATGACCCAAAGGAAGGATGTGCGTGACGATACTATGTAAAATCCTCCGATGGCGATGGCTGTAAGTATATAGTTGAATCCGATAAAGCTGTAATTGAGCTCGTTAAAGTTGGCGCCGATCACCATATAAAAAAGGTATGCCGAATAAAAGCCTGTTAACGAGAGCAGAAAAGCGATGCGGGAATACCATAACAAGCCGGCAGCTACCAGCATCCCTGTGAACAGGTGATATTGAAATAAGATGGCTGATAACGACTTGAAATAGGTGACGATGGAAGGCGCCAATGGCAATGTACTGAACCAATCATTCAGTTGAAGCATTGGCTTTCCTCCCAGGCTGTATAGTTCATTGATCTGGTAAACACCGCGTTCGCTGATGTGAAGTTCGGCATAGTATCTGGCAGCCAGCGTCACCAGCCAGAAAGTCAGCAGGAAAGGTATGGTAAGGTATGGCAATTTGTACTTGCCGATAACTCCTTCGAGCAGGACGGTGATAAACAAGGTGAGCAGCGAAGAGAACACCAGAAGGATGACGAGTTCAAGGGTGAGCTGGTAGTACAGGCCAATGCCTAACCCAACCAGCAATGCATTGAAACCGTAAAAGCCGGAACGGACATTGAACCGGTTTAAACCAAGAATGCCAGAGACAAGGTTAGCGGAAAGCACCGAAACGAGTCCGCTTAATCCGGCAACCGGATCGAAAAAGGTGACGAGAATCAGGATGCCGGCAAACAGACGGTCCTTGGAAAAGAACACCATGGCATAGCTGTTAAGAAAGCCGGCAAAGTGATCGGTAAGGCTCTCTTTCAGTTTGTCGGTTTGCAGATATCTCATTTGATATTATGATTACAGCTAGTCAAAGGGTGACAGTATCAGAAATTTTTCAGGTGTTCCGGTACCTTTTCATTCTCAATGATTGTACCGATAGATTCCTTGTCGCGTATCACATGCGTGTTCCCCTTTGTATCTATCAGGACAATTCCAGGTCTCAGGGTGATGAATTGCATCCATTGCGTCATATTATACGCTCCCACTGAATGGATAACAACGCCGTCGCCGACACTGAGTTGCGGGAAGCTAATATTATCCCCTATAATATCAATGTTCATGCACAAGGGGCCGTAAAGCACCGTGTCTTCCCTGTAAAGCGAAAAAGGCTGGGCCGGCGTAATCTTGTGGTCGTACCAGAATGCGGTGAAAAGCAGGTTTACGCCCATATCGAGGATCACGGATTTTTTTCCTGAAGCAAGCCGCTTATTGGCGATTACGCTTCCGGCCAGGTAACCGGCTTCATCAATCAGTGCCCGGCCGGTTTCGAGTATCAACAGGGGCAAAGCATCGACATTGAGCCGGCTGTTTAGCAATGCACTGGAAATGGCTTCGGCATAATCATCAAAAGATGGATTTACATCCGGCCCAGGCAGATAGGACCCTTTGAGGGTGTTGCGGGACGTGAATCCGCCGCCCATGTCGATATACTTAATCTTTAAATTGAATTTGTGGCTGATTTCCGAAGCCAGGTCGGCAAGCTTTGTTGCAGCAACAGCATAGGCGTTCGGCGTAAGAATAAAGGTCCCGATGTGGGTGTGAAGCCCTGTCAGTTCAAGTTTGCCCGAACTTACAATTTTATTGATGGCATCCCAGGCCTGGCCGTTTTCATAATTAAACCCGAAACGGTCCCATTGGGGGTAAATCCCGGTATCCATGTTCACCCTGATTGCAACTCTTGGTTTTTTATCCGGTTTGGCAATACTAATCAGGAGATATAATTCGTCAAGGTGATCGATATGGATGAGGGAATCATTTTCGATGGCTTTTTTCAGATCCGATCCGGATTTGCCCGGCCCGTTGAAAATGATCTTCTTTCCATCCACTCCATTATGTAAGGCTTTATCATATTCAAATCCCGATACCACTTCAGCCCATGAGCCTTCCTGGTGAAATATCCGGCAGACGGCATCCAGGTAGTTGGTTTTATACGACCATGCGAACTGAACCTTGGGATAACGGTTCGTAAAGGCACGCTGAGCCCTTTTAAAGGTAGTGCGGATGGTGTCTTCCGAAAGGACGAATAATGGGGAACCGTACTTCTCCAGAAGCGATTTTACGGGAATCCCGTCAATTTGCGCTGTAGGAGGGTAGTCGGTACGCATGCCGAATTTGCCTGGCATACCGGTTTCCAGTTTCCGGATTATCGGTCGTTCATAAAATTGTCTGGCCATAGTAATGCAGATAGAAAGTGTAATTGTAGATTACGGTTTTTCAACGTTGTTTTCCAATTCCCCGTTGACTGACAGTTCTTCAAAGCGTTCTCTCGAAACAATCATATCATAGGAATACCGGATGAACAATTTTCCGGCTTCATAGCTTTCGTAAGGCTCTACTTTCCGGCCAAGCGCCAGATTTACCAAAGCTTCCGGAATGTTTTGCCCGACGCCGATGGCCAGATATATCCATGCCGGGATTCGGGGATTTATCTCCATCAGATAATAGGTGTTATCGGATGATTTCATGATTTCCAGTTCAAAACCGCCGCGCCATTTTGTTGTGGTAATGAAATGGCGCGTGAGTTCCATGAGCCTGTAATCATGAATTGTAATTCCGGCCCATGCTTTTCCCTTGTCAGTGATAAACTGCTTCCTCATGCCAACGGCTGCAATCGTGTTTCCGTTTCCGTCGCCGAGTCCGGTCATGTTCAGTTCGGTGCCTTTTACAAACTTTTGCAGGATTACCGGCAAGCCCCATTTTGCACTTACTTTTTCGAAGTAATTCCGGGCCTGATCCGTGGTAGCGGCAACATATGCGTCATAGTACTTTCCTTTTACCATAACCGGGAATCCCATCTCTTTGGCCGTTTTCACCACATCAACAAGATTAATGACAGCTTTGCTTTCAGGAACATCCATATTGTGCTTTTCGCCGAAAGTATTCAGGTTTACCTTGTGCCGCTCTTCAAATTGTTCCATCGTAGGGAGGAACATGCTGATGCCGATTTTTTTCAAAGCAGGCTCCAACTTTATGAAGGAATATAGTTCGGCATCAAAATTCGGGATGATGACATCAAGTTTTTCAATTGACTGAATATGTTCCAGGCGGGCCAGCAGCATATCCGTTCCGGCTGAAGGGTAAGGAATCAGGTAGGTTTTATCGACAAGCGCGTCGAGGTATATTCCCGGTTCGAGCGGTTCATAAGCCAGCCCGATAATCCGGGTTTTGAAAGATGTCGCTTCGCGCAATCCTCTTATGACCGGAACGCCCGGGCCGGGGCTGTCGATGGCATTTAAGCCTGTGACGCCGATGTTAATGATCCTCTCCGTCATTGTTTTCGAGTAATTGATGCTGCCTGAGCATGTGAATGAAATCGTGAAGGTCGCGCTCGATCATGACAGATTCGGTTTCGTAACTTTCAAGAAGGGTTGTGCAGATTTCAGATTCGCTTCTTCCCTCACGCATCAGATTAATAATATCCAGTCCGATGGGGTTAACCGAGAACGATTCGCCGGTAGTGGGATTAAACAGAAAGCCAGAGTCGCTGATGGCTATATTTTTTTGAATTTTCGTATTCATAACCGGAAGCAGAGTTATATCGTCTTTTATTATTCTCCGTTACTAATGGTATCCTGTTGTTTCCAGCCGTGACGGTGCCGGTATCCTTTTCCGTTGCCGTTCCCGCACCCTTGCCCTCGTCCGGCTCCGGCGCAGCCATAGAACCCGGCATAGATGCCTGAGAGTTTTTGAGTTTGTTCAGGAGTACAAACTTTTTTCAAATCGAGGAACTGCCTAATGTTTGCCTGTTGCAGTTTATTCTGCTCCCGGCTTACCTCTTCAGCCAGAACTGCAATCCGGAGACTATCCGATGTGTCTTTCGAGAGTTCTTCCAGCAATGCCGCCTTTTTATCCCTGAGGGCTGTTATGATGGGCTCACTGGAGAACCGGTACGCAGTATTGATCTTATTTACTTTGTTTAATTGTTCAGGGCTCAGAGATAACTCTCTCCCGATTGCAACTCCTTTTCTCCCTTCAGGTGAGCTAACCGGTTCAGCAGCATGTTTCTGCAAGCTGATAAAATGGGTAGCCAGAGCTGCGATATTCACGAAGACCAGGAATATCAATACCCAGAATACAATGCGGTTCTTTTTCAAAAAATCCATGGCTTGAAGGTTTATTCAGTGAATTCCAGCAGTTCGTCGGTCATAAAATCTGGTACGTTCAGGTCCGAACGAACTTCCTGGATCGTATTTTCGTTATAGGCAGCATAACGCCCGGCTCCTTCCGTTCCGATGAGAAACCCGATCGCAAGTGCAAGAAGCATACCAAGGCTGATGAGAGCCGGTTGAAGGATGCTCTTTGAAAAAACGAAAGATGATTTTTCAGGCATTTCAAGGGCTGCTTCCAGCCGGTGCAAAAGGCGTGAACCGGCATAGGGGAGAGGTTCAGCCCCGACATGTTCCCCGATGGCATTTAGTACGTCATTGAACTGCTCCAGGAGTTGTTTGCAGTCAAGGCATACAGCAATGTGCTGATCCAGTTGATCCATCAGCGTATCCGGAAGCTCTTTCGCAGCATATCCGTAAAGGTTTTCGTGTAATAACCTGCAATCTGTCATGATGTTCCGGTTTTGGAATATTCTGAGAATTGAGCTATCAGGCTTTTCTGAAGGTTTTGTTTTGCCCTTTGTAAAAGCGATTCAACGCTGGAGAGGCTCAGGTTCATCACTTCGGCAACCTGTTTGTACGACATTTCCTCATATTTATTCAGGATAAAGGCGGTCTTTTGATTTTCAGGCAAACGGCTGACGGCATCGTCAAGTAAAATGCGGCTTTCATTCTTTTGCACAGGGTCTTCAGTCGAATAAGGTTCCGGAATTCCGTTCCAGGCACCATTAGCTGCAATCCTGAAAAAGGTTTCAAATTGCCTTACAAGTTGCTTGCGCTTGTTTTTCCTGATGAAGTTCAGCGATTTGTTGACGGTAAGCCTGTAAATCCAGGTAGACAACGAAGAATCACCCCTGAAATGCTTTACCGATTCAAGTATTTCGATGCAAACATCCTGGGCAATGTCTTCGGCGTCATCCATATTGTCGGTGAAGTTATATGCAGTTTTTATAACCTGCTTGTGATAAGTTCCCACAAGGTGCCTGATGACCTGCCTGTCGCGGTTTCGGATGCCTGTGATTAATTCCTGGTCGGTCATCAGCTCAGAGCGTAATAAGAGGTTGAAATACAGATCCCCGGTTACCAATGGATGCAGGTTTTACTATGCCGCACCATCAATATATGCTCAAAGATAAATATTTCAACCTCCTTTTAGAAAACGTGGTTTACAAATTATTAACTATTTCTTTACAACTTTATCATCAGTTTTGTTTAAGGCTGCCGCAACAATGACCATTCCCATGCCGGTGGCGGTTCCCGTTACCCATAGAGCAGCCGGAGTTCCATTTTCCGGTCGCACCTTGCCGGTTATCGCAGATGCCATCCTTGTTACTGTCGATAAAATTGGCGCCACGTCCCTGATACCTTCCCGAACCATAATTGTCGCATACACCGTCATTGTTTTTGTCAACGAAATTGGCGCCGCGTCCCTGATACCTTCCGGAACTATAATTGTCGCATACACCGTCATTGTTTTTGTCAACGAAAGCCGGACGGTTTATCGCCGTTGACTTCTGTCTGGTTTTTGCTTGATCAGCCGATGTCGTCTGTGCCTGCAACCCTGTGATAAAAAATGCGGTCAGGGCCATGGCGGCAAATAGTCTAACTGTGTTTTTCATAGCATGAATTTTTTGGTGTTATGTATATTGGACACCCGACATTGAAAAAACCAGCGGCATCCGTTCATTATTTTTCCTAACGAACTCCTGAAGCGAAATTTTAACCAAATACTTTGCAGGGAGAAGATGCCTGTCTGTTTGACGCGAATGGGTATTGTCAGTATTTTAATGGATTAACTTTTTTGCGTGTTTTAGTGATTTTTTCAGATAAGAAATGGCCGGTTGTTAACAACACCAGGGATGTCTTCGTTAGCTACTTGTTGTATAGTTGGCTACTGAAAGGAATCCTGAGAAAAACCGAAATGTTTCTTCCGGGATTAAAAAGATTGACTTCCTTCAGGGTTGACAGGTGATCAGTGTACCGGACGTCAAATAAGTTTGTCGCACCGAGCCTTACCATGACAGGATGTTTTTGAAGGCTGAATTCACCTCCTGCCGAGATATCAGTCAGGAAATACCCGTCAGTTGCCGATTCATCAGGCGCCGGATTGCTCTGATCAAATGTTTTGGAGAAATCAACCGATACCGAGGCGTTTTTCATGAACCCGAGTTTGTTTTTTCTAATCATCAGGTTCAGGTTTATTATGTTGGCCGGTATAAACGGCAGGTAACTCCCGTCAGAATGTTTGCCTGTTACGCTCGAAAACGTGGTTTCGATATGTAACCATTTCAGATGCTCCGGATGATAATGTAAGCCGGCTTCTCCTCCATACAGGTAGGAGTTCTGCTGCAGGTAACGATAAACCGGAAGTCCGTTCCCGGTAATTTCACCTGTAGGCGAGATGAAAATGAAATCACGGATGTTGTTGCGATAGCCTGCCAGGTCAATGGTAAGGTTTTCGATATGGTAGTGAAGGCTCAGGTCGAATTCCAATGATTTTTCAGGCCCCAGATTTTTATCCCCTATTTCATAGCGCGCTTCATGAGCGCCGTTCGAGGTGAGTTCGGCAAGGTTTGGAGTCCGGTAAGCGGCAGCAATGTTACCTCTGAGCAGAAATTTTTCGGAAAAATTATAGGTAGCGCCCAGCGAGCCGCTGAAACTCCCGTAATTCCGGTCAAGGGCTTCGCGGTAACTGCTGTTTCCGGGTAGCCCGACAGAATTGGTGCTGATCCATTTCAGGTCGTATCTTACTCCTGCCTGTGTTTTCATCTTACGGAAAAATGTCCGTTGTGCCAGGCCGAAAACCGACTGATTGGTTGTTTTCGCGTCAGGTAACAAAATGGTTTCACGGTTGTGCAGATTGGTGTTGAACTGGTTTATCCCCTGATACCCTACGATGTATTCGGAAGACTCGTCGGATGGCAGGTATAACTTGGCTTCATAGGATAAGGTCGCCAGTTTCATGTGTATTTCATATTCATCTTCTTCGCCAACATGGAGGAGTCCGGTATTCTGAAAGGATGCATTCAGGTCGAGTTTGGTTCTTCCCAGGAAGAGCTTGCTTTGCGAAGACAACAGGTGCGTATTCAGTTGCTGATAAAATATCTCACATTTATAACCTCTTTCCTTTATGGCTTCCAGGGCCTCTTCCTCAACAAGGCCGAGGTTTTGCCTGATAAAATCATAGAACAGCCTGATCGTACCGGCTTTTCCTGTGTATCCCGCATCTGTCTTTATCGAATATTCATGGAACCTGGAATTAGGGACAAATTGGCCTCCGCCTTGCAGAAAATCGGCATTATATTTCATGCCGGCCCTTATTCCTCCGAAAAACCGGCCGGACGTGCCTTTTATCCCGAGATTGTTGGCTATGCCAAGCGTATTGGAATTAAAATTGACGTTATAATCCCCTTCGATGCTGTTGACCGATGCGGGCTTTTCCCTGATAAAGTTAATTACACCGCCTATTGCGTCGGAACCATATAGTAAAGAAGCAGGCCCTTTGATTATTTCCGCGCTTTCAATTCCAGTTTCATCTATTCCCAACGGGTGATGGCTGGAATACTGGTAGTTTTCAAACCTTACGCCGTTATCGAGTACAAGTACATCGTTCATCGAAAGCCCCCTGATCACAGGTTTTGTAATTCCGCTTCCTTTCGAGATCATGTTCACTCCGGGAACCCTGGTAAGTGATTCCATGAAATTCGGGGTACATTTCAGGTTCTCCGGACCGAGTTTCAGGATATCAATCTTAACAGCATTTTCGTGTTGTGTTGAACTGTATCCTCCGGTCACGACAATGCCTTCAGTCTCAATCATGGTTTTATGCATCGAAACATCAACCCTTGTATCCTGATGGTTAAGTACAATGGTCTCAATCCTTGAGGTATAACCCAGGTATGAAAACTGAATTTTAATTTTTCCGTTCGACATGTTTTTCAGGATGTAATTTCCGCTTGCGTCAGTCACCGTGCCTTTGTTCAATTCGGGCAGGTACACATTGGCTCCTGCCAGAGGAGTATTATCCTGATCGGTGACTTTTCCGTACAGGGTATTTTGTGCCATGCCGGTGTTGTACAACAATACCAGCAGGCATATTATAAATATGCTTTTCATGGTTTATTTTAATAAAATTATTGAAATGGTGAATAGCTGCCCGTTGGCAGCCGAAGCGCTAGATCATCTTCTCAGGAGGCGCGCGCAGGAAGAAGGAATACCGAGGCGAAAACAGAATGTGCAGGGGAAGGATGAAGCAGAACCGCTCGCAAATAACTTCGGCACGTTCAGGTCCTTTAACCCCGCTATCTGAAATAAATATTGAATATTCGAAACTGCATGCAGGGCATTTTTCATGAACAACTGTTAACTGTTCTCCTGTGCCCGGAACCGGAATATAGAAATGATGATGGTCAAGCTTTATGACCGAAGGCCAGAACAGGGCCGTGATCAATAATAAAGCAACAATCGCTTTTAGCTTCCTGACCATCATCATGTTATTATCTCAACTCTTTTTCATTAACAGATGAACAGTTTATTTATTGCCTTTCTCAAATTTTCTGAGAGCGGCCAATACAAGCCTGTATGTTAAGAATATGACGACAGGCAGACTGAAGAACCAAATAATCTGGATTATCATAGCGTGAATTTTTAGGTTAATATGTGTGGCTTTCGTTTTCCAGTTCTGAGATATCGATCTTCTTCCTGTTGATGGCGCGCCAGGTATAGATGATGTATGCCAGGACAAACGGAACAAGCAGCGACACATAGCTCATGGCCGTCAGGGTGTAACGGCTCGAGGAACTGTTATAAATGGTCAGTGAACTTTGCAGGTCAAACACTGAGGGGTAAAATGCCGTGTGATTGAATCCTGCAATGAGGAAAAGTGCAAAAACGGTGAGGATAGAGCCTGTTCCGGCAAAAAGTATGCCCTGACGTCCGAAGGACTGGAAAGAGAAAACCGGCAGAAAGATTCCGGTTAAAACCAGGACTACACCCGTCAGGAACAGGATTCCGGCAACCGGCATTTGGATCATGTTATGCAGGTATTTGAAAGGTTCCATAAAAACAAGTCCGGTAAGCGGATCAACGGCAAACCCTTTCTTTAGCATAAGCAGCATGATAAATAGCAGGAAAAACACAAGGAACGGAATGGCATTGACCAGAAGTTGTTTTTTGGCCCTGGCGATAATTTCGTCATGATTCACATTCTTTATGAAATAGAGTAATGCCAGCACACGCGAAAGGCAAAATACAGCCAGGCCCAGCGACAGGTTCTGGATGTTTATAGCAGCTTCGAGGCCGTGGGTAGCTGTTTCCCATTGTGAGAAATTGTTTTCGTTCACCGAGAACTGAGAACCGGTAAAGAAGGTTGAAACAGCCGTTCCGAGCAGGATAGTCCCTGCCGCTCCGTTAATAAACAGGAAGGCCTCATAAGTGCGATGGCCCAGGAAATTATCCGGTTTTTTTCGGTATTCATAGGAAACGGCCTGCAATACAAAGGCAAAAAGGATCAGCATCCAAACCCAGTAGGCGCCTCCGAAACTGGTACTGTAAAACAACGGAAAAGAGGCAAAAAACGCTCCTCCGAAAGTCACCAGCGTGGTGAAGGTGAATTCCCATTTCCGTCCGAGGACGTTGATGAGAAGCGCCCTTTCGGTTTCGGTTTTTCCCAGACGGTAGATCAGTGTTTGCCCGCCCTGCACGAAAAGCAGGAACACGAGCAAAGCTCCGAGCAGCGAGATAATGATCCACCAGTATTGCTGCAAAGCAGGATATGAAAGGTTTTCAAACATTACTTTTCCCCTCCGTCTTTAGGTCCGATTTTGATTTGTTTGCTCATGATTTTTATGTCGGCGATCAGCAAAAGGGTAAAGGTGACCGCAAACAGGATAAATGTAGTCTGAACGCTTCCGGTAGTAAGCCTTGAGACAGCAGCCGATGCCGGCATCAGGTCCTGGATTACCCAGGGTTGCCGTCCGAATTCTGCTACGAGCCATCCGGTCTCCGAGGCCAGATAGGCAAGCGGGATACTTAAAACAGAAAGATACAGATACCATTTTATCTTCTCAGGCTTTCTGAAAAAGACGAAGAAAACGGTCAGGATAAAAAGCAGGACGAACCACATTCCAAGAGCTACCATGATGCGAAAGGAATAAAATGCCGGACCGATAGGAGGGATGGCATCCTGAGGCTTTTCGAGGTAACCGTAACCGAAATACTTGAAATTACTGTTTAAGACGGCCGATGCCGAATCGGCTTTAGCCGTATCGCCTGTTTTGCCCGCTTCTTTATACTCTTTCAGCGCTTCTATCGCCAGTTTTCCTTTTGCGATCTTTTCGTTGACGGAAATGATGCCTTGTTCAGGATTGCCGTGAACCAGATCCCTGATACCCGGAACATAAGCATCGAAATTCTGAAAAGCCATAAAAGACAGCACTCCCGGAATTTCAAGTTTCATCAGGAAATCCTTCTTTTTTGGCTCTGTATTGTCATTTTTCAGGATTCCGACGGCAACCAGCGGCGCGTTGGATTGCCCTTCGTACAGGTTTTCCATAGCGGCGAATTTCAAGGGCTGGTGCCTGGCCAGCAACCGGGCGGAACCGTCACCGGTCAGGATCAGGAAAAGCGACATGACAAATCCGAACACAGAAGCGATCAGCATGCTGCGCTTTGCCAGCATCTGGTTCCGCTTCCTGAGCAGGTACCAGGCGCTGATCCCTACAACAAACACTGAGGATAGGACAAAGCCGGAGGTAACCGTATGCAGGAATTTGTTGATGGCTACCGGCGAAAACAACACCTCCCAGAAATTGAGCATCTCGTTGCGGGCTGTTTCGGGATTGAAATGCATGCCTGTCGGGTATTGCATCCAGGCATTGGCCACCAGTATCCACAGGGCCGATAGGTTGGCCCCGGCAGCCACCAGCCATGTTGAAACGAGATGGAACTTTTTACTCACTTTGTTCCAGCCAAAGAACATTACCGCAATAAAGGTGCTTTCCATGAAGAATGCCATGATGCCTTCAACCGCAAGCGGGGCGCCGAAAATATCGCCGACAAACCAGGAATAATTCGACCAGTTGGTCCCGAATTCAAATTCGAGGATGATGCCGGTGGCCACGCCAATGGCAAAGTTAACGCCGAAAAGGGTCATCCAGAATTTCGTGATTTTTTTCCATTCCTCATCGCCCGTTTTTACATAGATGCTTTCCATGAAGGCGATGATGAATGACAGGCCAAGGGTGAGGGGAACGAAAAGCCAGTGATAAATGGCCGTTAATGCAAACTGGGCTCTCGACCAGTCGACGAGTGATACATCCATGGTTATTTAGGTTTGGTTAACAATTGTTCGATTACATAGTCGCTTTTATCCTTATCGGATTTGAATTTTGAACCGAGAAAATCATGGAAAAAGAACAGCTTTAAAATGATAAAAAAAATGAAGAGCTTGATGAATATGATGATCCACAGTGTCTTACCCACCGTCATATTCCGGAATCCTTCATAGTAAAAATTGAAAACTTTCCTGAATACCGGCATACAGACAGTTTTATCGGATTGACCCAATTTCGAAAACATCACGCCCGTTCTCAACGGCCCGGTGCATGGCTTCCTGGTTCTGCATGATATAGCCGCCAAAAACATTAAAATCCCAAACATGGGGAGTGCAAAACCAGCTTTCGATGTTCATAACCAGGCCGATAGTACGTGTTGTGTTCTTTTTTATCTCAAGTCCTGGGACAGGAAGCGTAACTTTAAAATAATTCTGGACGTACCCTGTGATCGAATCCACGGAAGTGGTTGTCCCGGAATAAATCTGTCCGATACCCAGGTGAAAATCGAAAGGAGTGGTGTTTCCTTCAGGGTTTTTCCATTTTCCGTTCAGCATTAAATAATGGTATCCGCCTCCCAGAATATCAGGCCAGAACATGTTCACCTCAGGCGGATTGACAAAGGCAAAGGATACATTCCGTACTTCGTTCAGGCCGAATATAAAAGATATTGAATCGTAGGTTCCTTCCGGAACGGTATCGTACACCTTCCAGGAAAGGGTGGCCGGGATGTCGATATCGGTGTAATGTATCGCTGTCTCATCTTCAATATGTACACTTTGTTCCCCGTTTCTGATGAGGTAAACATCCGAAATGAAATATTTCAATTCATTGACTTCGTAAACGTTCCCGGCTTCATTCACATAGCAAAGGCTGTCGGTAATCAGGGGAGAGGAATCAACATGATGGAGAAATGCGATTACAATTTTTCCGCCGGCTTTTTCAGGCTTTATGATCTCCGGCTCGCAGGCCGCGAAAAATAAACACAGCAACAATATTACCGGTGGAAGGTGTTTCATAACGATATGGTCAGGTTTAAGTAAAAACTACGCCCGGCTTCATTGAGTTTATCCTGAGAACCGACAATGCGACGGTTGAGGTGTTCGTAATAGGTGCTGTTGAAAAGGTTCTGAACGCCTGCCGAAATCATGAACATACGGTTTAGGTTATAATTGTAAGTCAGATTAAACAACATAAAAGCGGGCGTTTTGTTCTCATAATACGATAAAGAAACGTGATTTTGAGCAAGGACGAACCGGGATTGCAGCGAAACCTGCATTTTTTCTTTTAAAAAAGCATAGTTCAGGTTGATTCCTGATTCGAATGGCGGTATTTCCTGTATGGCATCGTTTTTAACGTCTTCAACCCCGACAGGTTTATTGTTTTCATCAAAAATGTTCCGTGTTGAAGATGCAAGAATTCCGTATGTATATGCAGCCGATAAATCGATGTTGAAACCTTTGATGACAGGGGATGCGTACCCGGTTTCAAAACCGAGGAAGTAAGCTTTTCCGGTGTTCATATACTGCTTTACGCCCACAGCGCCCATAGTTTTTGGCGTGGCGGCAGTCGACGGTAAAATCACTCCTGAAATGTAGGAATCCACCAGGGATCCATAACCGCTGATATTAAATTTGCCTGCTTTGCCCAGATTGAGATCAAGGATCAGGTCGGCCTGATAATTTACTTCCGGTTTTAACTGCGGATTCCCGAGGTAGTCGTAATTATCATAACCCACCAGCAGGAATTTTATGAATCGTTCCGTCATATCGGGGCTGCGCATCCCGCGCCCGACAAACAGGCTGATTTGATTCCCTTTTCCGAAGGCTTTTGAAATTCCGGCATTGGCGCTTATGTTCAAATAATCCGACCGGGTATCGTTAAAATAGGTTTTATCATTTGCAATAAGGATGAGGGTGTCTTCCGAACCTGCATGATTATAATCGAGCCTTGCCGAAAGGCGGATTTTATAATCCCGGAGTGAAAGGGTGTATTCACCAAAAAGTCCTGAGTTAATGGTTCGCGCTTCTTTCCATAGGTTCGTTCTCTTTGCCGTGGTTGTTTCAATGCCTCCCATATTCATGATCATGGTCATCACCCGACCACCGTCTTTTCCTGTAATTTCAACATCAGCGCCGGTGATCAGCTCTTGTTTTCCCGAAACCAGGGTTGCTTCCAGCCTGCCGCCGGTGTTGGCGGCGTTTACTTTTGACACAGCCTGCATAAGGCCGTTGTAAGGTGGAACAACCTGGCTGTACGCGGGACGGAAACTGTTATCCATTTCATGGTACACATCGGAGTTATAGACTTTAAAATCCAGTTGCTTTAAAATGCTGTTCCTTACCCTGAAATGATAATCGAGCGATAAAAGCGTTGTGTTATCCCTGATTTCATCCATGGGCAGGGCCGGAAATTTCATGTCGCGGGTGAAATTGCGGTGCAACGACAACAGGATTTCATGGTCAGGATGGGGTTTGTAACCCACGTCACCCGAAAAATTATACTTCCTGAAAGAAGAAGAAATGAGGTTACCGCCGCCATCGCGATAATCGCCATAGTTCCTGTAGCTTCCGGATATGCCGAAATATATCTTCTGCCCGCCGCCGTGAATCAGTAAATACTGACTTATTCCTTCCGGATTGGAATTTACCGAAGTATGTGATTTTGCATGGATCTGGAAAGTTTCATAAGGGTGCGGCTTGAATGTATTGATCTTGATCACACCTCCCAGCGAAGGGCCGTATCGGAGCGTATAAGGCCCTTTGATAATGTCGATGGATTCAATATCGTCGGTTTCGATATGCGAAGTAACCGGGTCCATCCGGTTCGGACAGCCGCCCTCAACTTTCAAACCATCGTCGGCAATTACCGTCAACTGGCTGGACCTGAACCCCCTGATGACCGGGTCAATGGAGGAACCCCCTTTTTTTATGCCGTTAACGCCGGGAACCGAGCGAAGCAATACTCCAACATCGGGGATGGCTGCCCGATCAAGGTTTACTTTTGATAATGAGGTTTTGTTCGGAATGCCGGAACCAACTATTTCAACTCCTTTTAAATTTATTGTATCTGATATTTGTTGTCCAAATCCCGAAAAAGGTGTGATAGCCAGGCCGAGCGCTACAATAAGTAAGGCTTTTCTTTGCATAACTGGTTGAATATCTTTATTGAAAATACAGTTGCATTCTTACCATAAAGATATGATATTTTGTGATAGGAGCTAAACGGACCCATTGTCAGGAAAATATGCAAGTAACCTTATCATGATAAAACTCCCTTTTCTTCAGCAGGCTTCTCAATCTTGCGCTGAAAATTACCGGAAAAGCATGAGCGTTGCGACTCTGGTTATACGTTCAGGGTCCGGGAATACTTTTCCTTCCCGGGTGTAGCGTTAACCACCAATACTTCCATCATTTTACTTTTAAAACGGATGGCTTTTCGGGCTCGCCGATAAATTCTTTGGAAGCCCCGAGGTATTTTTCACCAGACTTGTATCCGATTCCCATTTTATCGAGCAGGCTGTCAACGCTTACCTGGTGAAGCTGCATCCCGATTTCCCAGGGATCGTAACCCAGCACAAGGCCTGCCATTTCTTCATAAGTCAGGACCGGTATGCCGTATCCTTCCGTATCATAAGTCTTGCCTTCCATTTCGGCCAGCACATATTGCCAGCGATCGAGAAAAAAGGTGCAACCCGGGCAGTTGGCCACAATAAAATCGGGATGATAGGGCTCCATGGAGTCCAGTTTTCTCTTTGTGTTGGATATCGAATACCCCCGGTTCTCCTTAATGATGTAATTCCTGAACCCGAAACCACAGCAATGCCGTCGTTCCGGATAGTCGATCACTTCGCCTCCCCACGCTTCAATCATTCCCGACAATACCCTGGGGAATTCGGCTCCGCCTACGCCTTTCGCCGGAAATATCTTGGCATAATGACAACCAATATGCTCAACCACCTTCAGGGGTTTTCCCGTGCGGGCATTCACCAGCCTGTATTTGGCTTTGGCGGCAATTTCGTCCCTGAATTTATAAATGATGTCGCTGGTATGCGCAATGTTTTCAGGCAATCTGAAACTTCTGCCGGTAGCGGCTTTGAGTTGAGCTTTTGTTTTTTCAAGAGTGTCGGGAAAATGCTGCCAGGTTTCAACCATTTCGGTATAAATGCCGAAGGATGTCACGCACGAGGGAACAAAATTCCGGTATCCGGCATCGTTCATCAGTGAAAACTGGCGCGCCACTACCGTCATTGTCGTTTCAACCGGTAATATTCCCGAATGATAGGCAATGCCGGTACAGGTGGTTTGATGAGCGTCGTCAAAAATGTCCAGGCCCAGCACTTCTTTGAGGATTCGAAGGAACAACTCTTCCGAACCCGGGAAAAAATTCTGGCGTATGCAACTGCGGGCAAAATAATAATGATCGCCGGCAATATTTTTTTGGTATTCGGGCCAGAGTACACGGTCATTTCTTTTTTCCATCACAATAATCCTCTATGGCATTAAATTGTTCTATTGCGCCTGTTTCGGCAAAAATCCTGTGAAGTTCTTCCATGTCGGACGGCTGAATATCCCTGAGCGTTCCGGGGCCTTCAGCTTTATAGTTTCCTCCTGTCTTTTCCAGGATTGAAACGGCGTTCTTCCGGTACCAATCCCAGATCGGGCCTTGTTCGGGATGGTCAGTCGTGTTAATCTCGTCGATGTAAAAACAATAGCCACGCTTCAGTATATTTTCGCCAACAATTCTTTTCACCCTGACCTGCTGACGGCCTCTTTCCGAAAAAGAAAAATATCCCGTTTTGATCGAAAGGTTGCGCAGGGCCTGAACGATATAACCCGGGGTGTTCCCCCTGGGACAGCGGGTTTTACAGGATAAGCATTCACCGCAGTACCAGATTGTATCACCCTTGAGCAATTTTTCCAGTTCCTTTTCATCGCCGCTTTGCACGGTAATAGCTATCAGCCTTGGATCGTAATCATAGAAATGTGCCGCCGGGCAAATGGCGGTACATGTGCCGCAGTTGATGCATGCTTTCATGCCTTCTGAAAAGCGTACATCTTTTCTTAGTTCTTCAGACAGTTTCATGGATTATCTGATTCGTTTCGGGGCATTGTTCTTGTCGACGGCGACAAAACAAAATTCGGCTTCTGCTATTGTATCCCATGTCAGCGCTTTGTCGGCTGAAGCAAGTGCAATGGTGTGGATTATGATTTTCAATCCGTTTGATTTTATTACTTCCGCTTTCAGATTGATCAGATTTCCGGCAAATACCGGCTTCAGAAACCTGATCTTTTCTGCCGAAACGGTGACAACTTCCGCTTTTGCAAATATCGAGGCCGACACATAGGCCGTTTCATCCATCCATTTTAATACCTGCCCGCCAAATAAACAGTTGCGGTCATTCAGGTCTCCGGACATTACAACATGGAATTGGTTAACAATAGGGACGTCCATACATGAATATTTTTTCTACAAAAATATGATATAAATAATCTTTATGAACAAATGTTCATTAATTTTGTAGTGAACAAATGTTCATTATATGTCGCCAAGATTCAAACGCCCGAGAAAACTAGTAAATCCGCCTGTCATCAAGGGGTTAAAGCCATACGGCCCGGGGGTTCCGGAAGCGGTTTCAGGGCCTGTAACCCTTTTATATGAAGAATATGAGGCTTTAAGGTTATGTGATTATGACAGGTATAACCATATCCGGTCATCGGTGATCATGAACATATCCCGGCCTACATTCACGCGGATTTATGCCTCGGCCAGGCAAAAAATAGCCGAAGCGCTGGTCGAAGGCAGGCAAATTATCATCGAAGGGGGAAAGGTTTACTTCGACAGCACCTGGTTTGAGTGCGACACTTGTAACGCCTGTTTTAATAATCCTGATTGGGAAACCCCGGTTACAGCTTGTCCGCTTTGCGGCAGCAATGAAATTCATTCATTTGAAGATGAAATTCCAGAAACGACTGCCGTTACTGAAGCTGACCATTAAATATGCCCGGACTGCGGATATGAAACAGAGCATCAGTACGTCCACCCATGCAACCGGCAAATCTGTCCGAAATGCAATGCCCGGATGCGGAGAAAAAGCAGACAGGGACCATAAATTGAAAACGCCATGAAAGTTGCCATAGCTTCAACGGGAAATACTCCCGAATCGAATGTGGATCTGAAATTCGGAAGATGTTCCTGTTATGTTATCTATGATACCGAAAGCCGTTCGGTGGAATATATCCCTAATCCATACAAAACGGATGAAGAAAGCGCCGGCACGTCTGCCGTGCAATTGATGGTGTCGCGAAATGTTGCCAGAATCATTGCCGGCGAATTCGGGATCAAAATCAAAGGGTTGCTCGATAGTTTGAAAATACAATTGATCATCGTGAAAGATCGTGGCAGGACCATCAGGGAAATCATAGAATTACTGAACAATCAAACAAATTAGTGTTATGCCAAAGCTTAATGGTACAGGACCCGATGGCAGAGGGACCCAAACCGGCAGAAAGCTGGGAAAATGTTCCGAAAAAACCGAGGAAGAAAAGCTTGTGCTTTTAGGAAAAGGGCAGGCGAAGCGCCATAAGTCCGGCGGTGGTGAAGGCGCAGGGAAACGTTTACGAGTTGGGAAAAACTAGTGTTAATCTGTTAATAAAATGGAGGTAATATGCCAGGATTAGATAAAACCGGGCCCGTGGGCCAGGGGCCCATGACAGGTCGCAGAATGGGACGCTGTAATAACTTCGGAGCTGGTAGCGGAAGAAAAACACCGGCTTCCGAAACAAATGAACCGGAATCGTCGTATGTTCCGTTCTACGGAAGAGGATATGGCTTAGGCAAAGTTGCTAACCGATATGGAATGGGCTGTCAAAACCGGTTCAGAGGCGGGAAGCGATAATGTCTGGGTACTGAAATAAAGAATCAACATTTAATAATAATAAGGTAAAGATGAATAAAAGAATCGCCATTCCAATGGAAGATGGAGTATTATGTGCCCATTTTGGTCATTGCCAGACATTTGCAATAGTAACAATACAAGACCATCAGATTGCGAATATCAGGGATGTAGTACCGCCGGAACATGTTCCGGGTTTGTATCCCCGCTGGATTGCACAATTTGGTGTGACCGATGTAATTGCAGGTGGCATGGGACAACAGGCCATATCTCTCTTTAACGAGCAAAAAATAAATGCATTCGTTGGGGCTCCAATAAAAACCGCAGAAGAGATTGTCCGGGATTTTATTTCTGGCAAACTGGAACTTACGGCCAATTATTGTGACCACGACGACGATCATCATCACGATTGTGCTCAGGGTAAATAGTCTCGATACCAGCAAAGCAAGAGGAAAAAATCGGACGGTTCTTTTAGCTTCATTTAATAAAGCAGTTCCGGAAATCAGATAGATCGACAGTTTAGTTGAAAGGCTTATGGCTTCTGTCTGTTTCTTTCTGCGGGAAGCAAGCTGTCAGAAGTGAATTGCCTTGTATTTAAAAACAACCTTTGTTTGGTAAGCGTTGAAATACAGGATATGTGTATAGGGTATTTCGGCATGAAGCCGGGTTGCTTTCAAAAGAGGATAAGCGGGGAGGTAAAGCTGGTCGTTAATACTTCAGCTTCTTTGGCAGAAATCATGGATATGGCCGCAAAAGAGTAATTAATAAAGGAGAACCGTGAGATCGTCAAACAGTTTGGCTATAACTGGCTGCTTTTTATCTGTTCACCGGAAACTTGCACCAAATTCATCAACGAGGATGATGTCTGATAGAGACTGACCGAAACTCAAAATAAAGTGAAAATATCACGGTTCCCGGTTTTTCTGAAATGATCACCGGCAGGATGAATGCCTGTATACCTTAATAGATGAAAAAAGTATGATGTATGGCTGTTTCGGCTGATATAAAAAGAATTGCGATTGCCAGCGGAAAAGGGGGCACAGGGAAAACCCTCCTTTCAACCAACCTGGCAGCCTGTATTAGCAGAAGCTATCCGACACTCCTTGTTGATCTGGATGTAGAGGAGCCTGATGATTTTCTGTTCATCGGGGGAGTATTGCAAAAATCATTGGTACAATATAAATTTATACCTGATTGGAATGAAACGCAATGCACGTTTTGCGATAGTTGCTCTGATCATTGTAGGTTCCATGCTATTTTACGGTTGGGTGAATCCATTGTTGTATTTAACGAATTATGCCATAGTTGCTTTGCCTGCTCCGAACTATGCCCGTCAGGCGCCATTCGTATGAAACCGCAGAAAATTGGTGAAACAAAGGAATTTGTAACCGGAAATCTCAGGTTCATACATAGTTGTCTGGAAATCGGTGAAGAACAAGCGGTACCGCTTATCCATAAAACGCTTCAGCTAGTCAGGAACCAGACCGGGAATTTACCGGTTCAATTGTATGATTGTCCTCCCGGAGCATCATGCCCGATGGTAGCTGCTACCAAGGATGCTGATTTTGTGATACTGGTTGCTGAACCAACGCCGTTTGGGATTCATGATTTTATGCTTGCAGCCAGTACCGTGCGAATGTTGGGAAAACCGTTTGCTGCCGTAATCAACAGGAGTGACATGGGGGACGATTCTCTTGAAGATTACTGCAATACCGGTAACATTCCTGTCCTGGCAAAAATACCATTCAGCAACAAAATTTCGAAGTTGTATTCTGAAGGGTCGCTGGTGTTTGGTAATTGTGATGTGATGAATCCTGCACTTGAAAAAATAGCCGATTATATCATTCAATTGAAACTGAATCCATGAATGAGATTGTAATCCTTTCGGGAAAAGGGGGCACGGGAAAGACTTCAATTGCCGCTGCGCTGGCTTCTCTTGCCGGAAATGAGGTGGTAATTGCAGATTGTGATGTAGATGCATCGAACATGCACCTTCTGCTTCAGCCGGATTTCCATTTTTCAGAAGATTTTTACAGCGGGCATCTGGCCAGGATTCATCCTGAGAAGTGTATGAAATGTGGTTTATGCATCATGAAATGCAGATTTGAAGCGATCATTCTCACAGGTGATGATTATATGATAGATCCTGTTTCCTGCGAAGGTTGCGGTTATTGCCAAATGATCTGCCCTTTACAGGCTATCTCAATGGAGGAACGGCTTTCAGGGAAATTTTATATCTCCCGGACCCGTATAAATAATGTACTGGTACATGCCAGCCTTGATATTGCTGCAGGCAATTCAGGCAAATTGGTTGCAAAAGTTAAAAGTGAAGCCAGGAAAATTGCCGTATCGGAGCATATCCCTTTTATAATAGTCGACGGCCCCCCGGGCATAGGTTGTCCGGTAATCTCATCCCTCGCCGGGGCGACTTTTGTTCTAATCATTACTGAACCAACCGTGAGCGGAATTCATGATCTGGAACGGCTAATCCCGCTTATTCGTCATTTTAGGGCAAGGATGGCATGCATAATCAATAAATCTGACATCAATATCTCTAAAACAAAAGAGATACATGATTATCTGAAACAACAAAACATACTTCATATTGCCGACATTCCGTATGATTCCCTTTTTATGGAATCTATGGTGAAAGGCTTAACCATAACTGAAACCGGTTCTCCTTTATCAGGACAACTGGTAAATATCTGGACTACTATTAAAGAATTTCTGAAAAACTAAAAAAAACTGATGAAAATCGCCTTTACTGCTACCGGTGAAACACTCGATTCACAAATAGATCCCAGGTTTGGAAGGACTGACTTCATTCTGGTACTGGACGAAGAAACCAATAACCTGGAAGTGATAAACAATCTGGAGGCTAACAATGAGGCCCATGGCGCGGGAACTGCTACATCCCGAAAAATTTATCAATTCAGGCCCGACGTCCTTATTACGGGCAATGGTCCGGGTGATACGGCAGCAAAAGCTTTAAAACCTCTTAACATGAAAATCTTTACTGGTGCTTATGATGTCACTGTTAGGAAAGCATATGAACTCTATAAGCAGGGCCAGCTAAAAGAAATTTCAATGTTATAAAACAGGTTCCCAAACAGGTGATTAGTAGCTCGTACATCCTTATAGGAGAAGGGCTTTCACAAATTTCAAAAAAAATGCTTTAATCAATGGTATGGTTTGTTCAGGGAAAATGTAAAGGATAATTGGTTTGACGATACAAAAAGACTGAAGAAAACATGGTTAGAACGCTGATTTTCGGACCTGTGCCATCCCGTCGATTGGGGAAAAGTTTGGGCATCAATAACATTCCTTATAAGCATTGTTCGTATTCCTGTCTTTATTGTCAGGTCGGGAAAACAATCAAGAAACAAGTCAGTCGATGTGAGTTTTACGATCCTGATTTGTTAGCCGATGGCGTCAGGAAATATCTGGATGCTCTTTCTGAGGAAGATATGCCTGACTATGTAACCATTGTGGCCAACGGGGAACCCTCGCTCGATCTGAACCTGGGCTTCCTGATTAAAAAAATGAAACAAAATGGTTTACCGGTAGCTGTCATAACCAATGCTTCACTGATTACCAGTAAAGAGGTAAGAGAAGAACTGGGACAAGCCGACTATGTTTCGGTAAAGGTTGATACGATGAATGAAAAAACCTGGAAAACCCTAAACCGTCCGCATTCAAGCCTCGTCCTTCAACACATAAAAGATTCACTCTTAATTTTCAAAGAGGATTACAGCGGTAAATTGGTAACTGAAACAATGCTTGTTAAGAATGTAAATGATTCGGAATCAGAAATTTATGAAACTTCGGCCTTTATAAGTTCCATTTTTCCGGATATCGCCTTTATCTCCATTCCGACCCGTCCAACTGCTTTTAATAAAGCTTACAGACCAGCCGAAGGTAATTTGGTTAAAGCGTATGCAATTTTTGAACAAAGAGGGCTTCATACAGAATTTCTGATCGGATATGAAGGTAACGCTTTTGCTTCATCAGGAAATTTTACCAAAGATATACTTAGCATCACCGCTGTCCATCCGATGCGGAGGGAAGCCGTTCTGGAATTGCTTCAAAAATCAAAGTCCAGCGAAAGGGAATTGAATCTTCTTTTAAGCTATGGCATGATCAAGGAAATAACTTACAATAATCAGGTTTATTACCAGCGAAATTTCAGTAAAAAGTGAAATATGAAAGGGTACGTTCATCTATATACCGGTGACGGAAAAGGTAAGACCACCGCGGCATTTGGCCTCTCTATACGAGCTGCCGGCGCTGGTAAAAAGGTTTTTATTGCTCAGTTTGTTAAAGGGATGAAGTATTCAGAACTTAAAGCCCTGGAACGTATTCCGGAAATAGAAGTCAGGCAATATGGGTTAAAATGTTTTATTATCAGCCAGCCTACTGAGGCCGATTTCCAAGCTGCACGCCGGGGCTTGAAAGAAATAACGAAGTTAATCATTGGCAATAAATACGACGTAGTAGTCCTTGACGAAATCTGTATAGCCTTGTACTACAACCTTATCGGATTAGAAGAAGTACTCAAATTGATAGAGAAAAAGCCTTTACCTATGGAGTTGGTGCTGACAGGCAGAAATGCCCCGGAAGCGCTGGTAGAAAGAGCTGAGCTGGTAACCGAGATGAAGGAGATCAAGCATTATTATAATGAAGGGGTTGAGGCTCGCAGAGGGATTGAATTTTAAATCATCCTCAGAATGATAAAAACTAACACTCAAATAACTAATAAACAAGTACTAAAATGAACACTAAAAACAAAGGATTTGACACTAAACTGATTCATGCAGGGGCTTTTGACAACGAATTCGGGAGTGCATGTGTGCCTATTTACCAGACATCAACATTTGGTTTCAGGAATGCACAGCATGGAGCCGACTGCTTTTCGGGAAAGAGCGACGGATACATCTATTCGCGTATCAGCAACCCAACCATCAGGGCATTTGAGAATAACATTGCCGAGCTCGAAAACGGATTTGACGGCATTGCCACCAGCTCAGGCATGGGAGCCGTGAGCAGCGTATTTATGGCTTTGCTGGGAGCAGGAAGCCATATTGTCTGTAGTGACGCAGTTTACGGTCCAACCCGCGGAATCCTGGAAAATGATTTTTCCCGGTTTAATGTTGAAGCCAGCTTTGTTAATACTTCTGAAACTGAAAACATTCTGTCAGCGCTGAAAAGCAATACGAAGGTTTTGTATATTGAGACGCCTGCCAATCCTACAATGGGAATTTCAGACATTGAGGCTTGTGCAAAAATTGCAAAAGAGCACAATCTGATACTGGTCGTGGATAATACTTTTTGCTCCCCTTATCTTCAGAATCCCCTGAAACTTGGGGCTGACGTTGTATTGCACTCCATCACAAAATTCATTAATGGTCATGCTGACATCGTGGGCGGTGTTATTGTTACAAAAGGTGAAGACCTTTACAAGAAAATACGGCATTCTATGGTTTATATGGGTTGCAATATGGACCCGACTCAGGCATTTATGGTGCTTCGCGGTGTTAAAACGCTTTCTTTACGCGTTGAACGGGCTCAGGAAAATGCCATGAAAGTTGCCGAATTTTTGCAGGCCCATCCTAAAGTGGCTTGGGTCAATTACCCTGGACTGAAATCGCATCCGCAATATGAACTTGCCCGCAGACAGATGAAAGGCCCCGGATCGATGATGAGTTTTGGATTGATTGGCGGTTATGAGGCCGGTAAGAAATTAATGGACAATGTTCACCTGGCTTTGTTAGCCGTTTCATTGGGCGGGGTGGAAACCCTTATTCAGCATCCTGCATCTATGACGCATGCAGGTGTAAGCAAGGATAATAGACTTGCTGCCGGAATTACCGACGACCTGGTTCGGTTTTCGGTAGGTATCGAAGATGCTGATGATATCATCATGGATTTGGAGAATGGATTAAATAAAATTTAAACTAAAACTCTGAAAAAATGAAAATTGCAGATGTTCTGATCATAGGTGGTAGCGCTGCCGGTATGGTTGCTGCTGTTACAGGTAAATCTTCATGGCCGGATAAAAGTTTTATCCTGGTCAAGAAACAGAAAGAAGTTTTGGTCCCTTGTGGCATTCCATACATCTTCGGCACACTTGACAGTAGCCAGCAAAATATTATGCCGGTGGACAATATGCTTGAAAAAGCAGGTATAGAATCTATAGTGGGAGAAGTTACATTTATCGATAAAAAGCTTAATATTGTTGTACTGTCTACCGGCGAATCCATTCAATATGATAAACTTGTCATCGCTACCGGATCACAACCTGTAAAACCTAAGTGGTTGAAAGGCTGCGATATGGAAAACGTATTCGTAATACCAAAAGATAAAGTTTATCTTGATGAAATGAACTATAAACTGCAGGGATTAAAAAAGATCGTAGTTGTCGGAGCCGGCTTCATCGGTGTTGAGTTTTCGGATGAGTTGATAAAAAGCGGTCATGAGGTTTGCCTGGTCGAAAAGGAAAGCAGTATTCTTGCTTCAGCTTACGATACCGAAATTGCTGACAGAATATCATCAATTCTTCAGAACCGTGGAGTAAAAGTAATTTCAGGAAACGGTATTCGGGAAATTAAGGGTTCTGAAAAAGTTGATGGTATAGTGCTTGAAAATGGCGATACTATTGATGCGGAAGCTGTAATCCTGTCAATGGGGTACCATCCCAATTCTGTGCTGGCAGTTAATGCAGGCATTTTTGTTGATGAAAGCGGATTCATAGCGGTAGATGAATATATGAGGACTCACGAAAAGGACATCTTTGCTGTTGGTGACTGCGCCCAGAAACGTGATTTTTTTACCCGGGAAAAAGTCTCTACCATGCTTGCCTCCACGGCTTGTGCCGAAGCCAGGGTTGCAGGAATGAACCTCTTCGGTATTCATGTGGTTAAAACTTTTAGCGGTACCATTGGTATTTACTCAACCGCTATCGGTGAAAATGGATTTGGCACAGCCGGACTGACAGAAAGAAGGGCTCAGGATGAAGGAATTGCTGTTGTTACATCAGTCTTTGAAGGTGTCGACCATCATCCGGGCCATATGCCGGGCTCCCATAAGCAACTGGTGAAGCTGATAGTGGCAAAAAATTCAGGAGTGATCATCGGGGGGGAAGTTATTGGCGGAACCAGTGCAGGAGAATTGATCAATGTTATCGGCCTCGTGATTGAGAACAGAATGACAGTGAACAGCCTTCTGATCTCCCAGATTGGTACTCACCCGTGCCTGACAGCATCACCTGCTGCTTATCCGTTGATTAAAGCAGCAGAACTGATAGCATCAAAACTGCGGAATTCCTGATCATCATAATCGAAATTCAATCCTTAATAATTCACTCAAGTGTTAACCTTAAAACCTTAAAAAAATGGAAAACAACTTAAACCAAGGGAACTTACCGATTCCCCGGATCGGTGAAATGTCTCCGTCATTCAAAGCTGTTACTACGCAGGGAGAAATTAATTTCCCCGATGATTACAAAGGTAGTTGGGTAATTCTGTTTAGTCACCCTGCTGATTTTACCCCCGTTTGCACTTCTGAATTTATGACCTTTGCAAGCCGGGAAGAACAGTTCAACAAAGCCAATTGTAAATTGATCGGTCTATCTGTCGATGGCTTATACAGCCATATTGCCTGGTTACGTACCATAAAGGAAAAAATTGAATACAAGGGGATGAAAAATGTCGAGGTCAGGTTTCCGCTGATCGAAGATATTACGATGGAGGTGGCAGGAAAATACGGAATGATTCAGCCGGGAGAAAGCAATACAAAAGCTGTCAGGGCCGTTTTTTTTATTGATCCGAAAGGAATCATCAGAGCTATAATCTACTATCCTTTAAGCCTGGGACGGAATTTTGATGAATTGTATCGCGTCCTGGTTGCCTTGCAAACAGCAGATGCTTTTTCTGTTGCCACACCTGCAGATTGGCTTCCGGGCGATGATGTGATTATTCCAACTGCCGGCTCATGTGGCGTGGCGAAAGAAAGGATGGAAGATAAATCATCTATGCACTGTTACGATTGGTTCTTTTGTACAAAAGAACTTGCCAAAGAAGAAATAGAAAGAAAATTATTTAAGTAAAAAACGAATGAATGTAAATGAGAAGAAGACCTTGCCTGGTGTGAAACAAATTATTGTCGTTGCATCAGGCAAGGGAGGTGTAGGTAAATCAACCGTCGCGGCTAATCTGTCAATCGCTCTTGCGCGCAATGGCTTTAAAATTGCCCTGGTCGATGCCGATATTTATGGTCCTTCCATTCCAAGAATGTTCGGAATCGAGGATGTCGTCCCAGAGGTAAGCGCCGTAGGGGAGAAGGAGATTATGTACCCGATTGAGAAATACGGGATAAAAATAATTTCTGTTGGTTTTTTTGTAAAACAAAACCAGGGGCTGATTTGGCGCGGGCCAATGGCAGCTAATGCTATCTTGCAATTATTCGAAAACACCCAATGGGGCGATATCGATTTTATGATTGTTGATTTTCCTCCTGGAACGGGAGATATTCAGCTTTCTACAGTTAAACAACTGAATGTTTCGGGAGCGATAATAGTTACAACGCCCCAGGCTATTTCGCTGAATGACGCGCGAAAAGGAGCTTCCTTATTCACCAATTCCGGCATCAATGTTCCGATCGTAGGAGTCGTTGAAAATATGTCGTGGTTTACACCAAAGTCGCATCCTGAAGAGAAATATTTTATTTTTGGGTCGGACGGGGGTGAAACGCTTGCCAAGGAATTAAATACAAAATTTCTGGGGAAGATACCACTGGTTGCCGAAGTTGGCGAGGAGGCAGAAAAAGGATTTTCTGTCTATCATCAGGCTGATAAGGAAGTCATTGGCGCAATTGAAAATATCGCCTCAGTCTTGGTCTGAAAAATTGCTGAAATCATAAACTAAATTAACGATGAGTAAAAACAGAAAAATTGCTGCTCCTATCACAGCCGACCATCAGATTGACGACCATTTCGGACATTGCGAATACTATGGAGTTTATTCCGTTACCGAAAACAATGAAATATCTGATGTCAGTATTATCCCGTCGCCGCAAGGCTGCGGATGTAAATCAAATATCGCAGGCGTTCTGGCCGACCAGGGCGTTACCCTTATGCTGGCAGGCGGAATAGGCGATGGGGCTGTGAATGTATTAAACCACTGGGGTATTGATGTAGTGCGCGGATGCAACGGAGATGCCAGGGATGCCGTAAAGGCCTTTTTAAATGGCAGCCTGACGGATAGCGGGCAGAACTGCCTGCATCACCATCAGGATGGCGATGGGCATCAATGCAACAATTGATGCTTTGCTGAAATGAGTATACCGGCAGGCTTTCCCGGATAGTTCCCATGGAAAAGCCTGCCGGTTTTTTGTTAAACATTTAATATGTTGAAATTTATCGGCCTCTAAAACGGAAGAAAAATTATCGTATCAAAACCCGTGTAGAAAAAATCAATAATTTTACATCGAATTTTTCTTCCATGAGATCGATAACCACCTGCTGTCTCATCATCTTATTGCTTCCTTTCCTGATGGAAGTCAGGACAGGCACGGAGTTGCAGCAAAACCTGTCAAAGCAGGCCAATGGCGGGAAGATCCCTTTTTCATTGCAGGTTGCAGGGACCGATATGTTCGTGCTGCCGGGCCAGGATGGCACCAATGGCAGCCGTGATAACCTGGAACGCTACAAAAATCAGTTATGCTACTGGAAAATTATTAAACCCCTGGTATCAGAAGCTCCTGCATTTCATCAGTCAGGAAATTCTGTTTATCGGGATTCCTTTCTTTCCGAAACATTCACGCTGTTCATTGCGCACCATAATTTGCGGATATAGACTGATTTCTGATATTATTTTATCAATAAATTTCTAAAGCCGCTTTCCCGGCTCATTTTACCTGCCATTTCATACCGTTGCACTTCCTGCCGGAAGTATAGCAAATATTGGATTGATGGCCAACCATAACATAATTAAATTTAAGCAAAATGAACGAAGTAACAGATAACAAATCCAACGAAGCGCCTAAAACGCATAAAGGCTTCCTGCCGTTCCTGCTGGTTTTTGGAGGCATAGTAATCATACTGATACTCATAAAGCTTTTGATCAATATGATCTGATAAACAGAAGGGTACAGCGAATCTGCTGATACCCTTCTTTTCTTTTAGACTCACGGTTAACCTTATGGACTCTCAAAAGTTAACAAAACATACACCTGAAAAATGAAAAAGAAAAAAACACTGGGGTGCCTTTTCCTGACACTTTTATTCTTTCTGGCCCCTGTTATGTCTTTTGCCGCAACCACCGCTGCGATGCCCCTGGTTTTCGGCATACGGCTTGAGTTTGTGATATTCGCACTCACTCTTGTCGGCGTAGCCATATTCCACCATAAGACCATGTACGTGGCCCTGGCCGGGTTGGCTGTTCTGCTGATCCTCAAATATGCCTTTCTTCCTGAATTCTCGCTTCCTGAGCACATTGCCGGTACTCCTGATAAAGAAGGGGAGTGGCGCACCTTACTGAACCTGCTGGGTTTGTTGTTCGGTTTCGCTATCCTTGCCAAGTATTTTGAAGAATCGGGAATTCCCGAATGGTTGCCGAAAGTGTTGCCTGACGACTGGAGGGGCGGAGTGGTTCTGCTTTTTGCCATCATGGTAATTTCATCCTTCCTCGATAATATCGCTGCTGCCATGATAGGAGGCGCTATAGCAATGGTTGTATTCAGGGGAAAGGTTCACATCGGATTCCTGGCAGCCATCGTTGCAGCGAGCAATGCGGGCGGCGCCGGGTCGGTTGTGGGCGATACTACTACTACCCTGATGTGGATTGACGGAGTTAACCCACTGCATGTTATTCATGCTTTCATTGCTTCGATTACGTCCTTCCTTATTTTCGGGATTATCGGGGCTATCCAGCAACACAGGTTTCAGCCTATCGTGAAAAATCTGTCCAAAAGCGTGAAAATTGACTGGGGCAAACTCATCATAGTATTGATGATCCTTGTCGGCGCCATCATTACCAACTGGACACTCGATTTTCCGGCTATCGGCGTTTGGGTTGCCATACTCATCGGGAACTTTATCCGCAAGGCTCCCTGGAACGAAGTGCCCAAATCTCTTCAGGGTACAATATTCCTCCTTGCGCTGGTGACCTGCGCGTCGCTGATGCCGGTCGACGAATTGCCAAAAGCCTCGTGGCAGACGGCTTTTTCGCTGGGATTTGTTTCGGCTGTATTTGATAACATACCCCTTACTAAACTCTGCCTCGAACAAGGAGGATATGACTGGGGTGTCATTGCTTATGCCGTCGGTTTCGGCGGTTCCATGATCTGGTTCGGTTCCTCGGCGGGGGTTGCTCTTTCCAACATGTATCCCGAAGCCAAATCGGTAGTGAAGTACGTTAAACATGGCTGGCATGTCACCGTCGCTTACATCGTCGGTTTCTTTGTCATGCTGTTTACGGTAGGCTGGCACCCGCACGCTCCTCACCGCGCTAAAGATAAAGCCCAACAGGAAGTTGTCATGCCGGCCTCAATGAACAGCGATACCCTGATACAACAACCCGGCGCCAACTAGCAGGTTTTGGTTTAATCAGCTTGACGGATCTGTAATCCAAATGCCATCATCGCTCCCGCAGCGACGGATGGCATTTTTTATTGGAATGGATCGTCGGAAAGGATGCAGCGACTATGGATTGATCCATTGATCCGGTTATTTCAGCGGGAAAGATGTCTTTTTTGTTTAAAAAAAAATGGAGTTTCAGGAAGAAGGGAATCGCGGGATATAAAGACGTACGAATTTTAAAATTTTTCAATATATCATAATTCCAGCGAAATGTGTATCTTAGCATTTTACTGATCTGTAAACGAATGGGTTTCCGTTTTTTTGACCGGCTCAGGAAATGATTATTAAAAGGATTCTAAATGAAAGAAAAGAAGCAGGTAAATGCCACATCGCCTGACCTGAGCAAATTGCAGGCCGTTGTTGTCGACCATAACACGATGATCTACATTCCGGCAGACGCCGATCCGGAAGAAGCAAAAGAACGGTACCAGGCACGTTACGCTAAAAAGAAATAGCCCCCCCCTGATTACCGGAATAATCCTGATCTGCCTGTGTACTGAATATGAACGGAACACGGTTTAGCGCCCACACGACATCACTGGCAGAAAAGACCTTGCCGCCCTGTTTTATGTATTACAGGCAAACCAGTATGAATTATCGGAAGTTCATGTTCACTGCATCCTGAAATTGCTGAAATCCCGGGAATTAT
>Ga0116170_10000789_pt1 | contig 33169 bp, 56 predicted proteins | sample AD_JPNHW1_MetaG_FD_89797 | JGI IMG/M metagenome (GOLD analysis project Ga0116170, IMG submission 89797) | Active sludge microbial communities of municipal wastewater-treating anaerobic digesters from Japan - AD_JPNHW1_MetaG | ecosystem: Engineered > Bioreactor > Anaerobic > Digestate | place... | reverse complement strand
TCAGACTCACTTTCATACGTGGAAGTAACTAACGAGTCAGGTGCTCCACTTACAGCTGAATTGGCAACAATTCCTGAAAAGGACTGGAGTTTCCAAGAATTCAAAGCTGTTCTTAAGAAGATCACAGTTATGAACAAGCACTCAGTAGAAATACTTAGTGATGCTCCACAACTTGTGAGTGCTATTAAGGGCTGGTTGAATGAAGATGTAAACATTGTTACAGACTCTCAATTACTTTCTGGTAATGGAGTAGGTGATAATCTTTCAGGTGTCTTCACAGTAGCATCAGTTCTTGATGCGGCTGCTGTCGGTACAAAGAGAGTAGCTTTTGCTAATCTTGCCGACGTTATTCGTGTAGCAATAACTAAAATCGCTACATCTGGTAAAGGTAAATTCATAGCTAACTATGTATTACTTAACCCAGAAGATGCAGATGCTCTTGATCTAACTAAGAGTGAGACAGGAGAATACATCTTGCCACCATTTAAGTCAGCAGATGGTAACACTATCAAGGGTGCTCGCATCATTGAAAATGTTGGTATCCCAGCTGGTAAGTTCCTTGTTGGAGACTTCAGGAAGTTACACATCGGTACAAAGGGTGGTGTAGAAATAGAGATGACAAACTCAGACGGAGATGACTTTAAGAAAGATATTCTTTCAGTCAAACTACGCCGAAGAGTAGCTGCTTATGTTCGCCAGAATGATAACGGGGCTTTCTGGACAGGGGACATATCAGATGTTATCGATGCTCTATTAGCTTCCTAAGCTATATGAGTGAAAGCATCTACGCAGTAGGACAGATACTTGTAAATGATTTACGTCAGTTTACTAAGATCATAAGCTTGAAGAATGGAGTTTATGGTCTTAGTGGCTGGACTTCTAAGGAGAATGCAGAAAAAGCCACAGTAGCTCACAAGTTTGTGAATGTATATGGCTTGAAGTATGCAAACCTTAGAGTAGTGTCTGCCGGTCCTAAAGTTAAAGCTACAGCCCCAGCAGAAACTTCAGGAAGTAAAGCTAAAGAAACTACACCTAAAAATGTAGTAACTAAAGCTAAAGGAAAAGCCAAAGCAAAGAAATAATGCTATAATTATTTTGTAGGGGAGCTGAATTTAATATAGCTCAGCTCTCTTATCAAAAAAATTATATGACAAAAGAAAAAATAATTACAAGTGAGAATATAAGTTTTGAAGTTCCAGGTAATACAGTAATCTATACTGTTCCTACTGGAATGAAATTTATCCCTAAGAGTTTAGTCTTTAAGACAAATATCTTAACTTCTTATGCTGGAGATGGAGCTATCTCTGTTGTTAGAAAGTCAGATGGTCAGATTATTTTTAATGGCTCTTCTAGTGATGTTATCTCTCAAATTATTCCAGGAGCAAGACAAATTGAATTAGATGGTATAGATATTCCTACTCTTGAAGCAGGAGATAAAATTGAAGTTCAAATACTCGGAGAAGATACTGGCGATGATGTAAATTTTGATATAGAAGTCTCTGGTACTTTATCCGGTGAGTCTGTAATAGGAATGGCAGAGCAAAACTATACTGACATTGAAGCTCTTGAAAATTATTTAGGTATAACTATTCCTGTAGGACAGGTAGATCAGTACAACTCTTATATCCAAGCTATGAGTAGATATATGGATAGCTACTGTAATAGAGTTCTCTTCGATGACACAGTTCAGACTTTTAAATACGATGGAGATGGCTCTGAAATTCTTTTGATTAAAGACTGTGTAGATATTACAGAGGTCAAGGTAGATAATGAAGCTGTAGACTACTTTAAATATCCTAAAAATAAGCCCTATGCTAGTCGAATTACACTAGATGGGTACAAGTTCCCACATGGCAGAGAAAATGTCTCTGTGACTGGTATACAAGCAATGAGTAGCGTACTCAAAGACGATATTAAGCACGCTTGTACTGTTTTAGTAGCTGGTATTCATAATGCTAGGTCTGCTCAAGGCAAGGTAGGTACTACAGAGAGAATAAACAACTACTCTATCACATACAAAGACGAAGCTCAGAAGATAGACTTTGAAACTGCAAAGGCTACTCTAGCAGGTTATAAAAGAATAGCATTATAAAAACTATGTCAAACTTTACATCACTTCTAATACACTTCTGTTCTATCCAGGCTAAGACTCTGGCGACTTCTGGTTATGAGAAGACTAAGACATGGGGTGATATTGCTACTCTCGTACCTTGTAGAAAAGATGCTAATACTTCTACAAGCATAGTAGATGGGCAAGTAAGAACAAGTACAGATGATGATATATTTTTCTTTAACCCAGATGTTACTATCGCGAGAGGAAATAGAATTGTATTTGATGGCGATACTTATGATGTTATTAAAGTAAACAAATGCTATGACTCTGTTGGTCTTCACCACATCGAAGTACTAGCTAGAATTATAGATCATGATTAACTATGGAATTAAAAGCTATACTAAATTACAAAAGTCATCTCACCGAAACTGAAAAAGCTGTCGGTGAGTTTGTGGATATAGCTGTAGAGAAATCAATAAAGGTAATGGAGTTAAATATAAAAAAAGAAACTCCGGTAAAGCATGGTTATTTAAAAAGAAGTATTACAAGTCAGATGACAGGTTTCGGACAAGGAGAAGTATTTACAAACCCTATAGGGAATATAGCAAAAGCTACTTCGAAGAAAAAAGGTATTGCTCAGCATAAAGAAGTAAGCTATGCTGTATATGTAGAGTATGGTACGAGACACATGGCGCCGAGAGCAATGTTTAGAAAAGGTGTCTCGCAGTCAGAGCAAAGAATAAAAGAAATCTTTAGTGAAGAAGCAAAAAAAGCATCACAATAAAATTTTATGTTAGAACAATTTATCTACAACAAAATAACTGAAGATACCGCCTTGCAAAGTCTTTTGTCAGCAGGGAGTGATGACTTTTATTTATATCCTAATGTCGTGCCTAGAAGTTTGATGATAAATGTAGCTGTTACTTTCACTACAATTATTACCACAGATGTTTACCCAGCATCTAAGTCTGTTCAAGTTCAATTTAATATCTTTGCCAAGTCTCATGCTAAGACTGTAGAAATAGCAGAGGCCTTAAGTGATCTATTTAATGAAAGTAATAATCAGTACGATGAAGACTCAAAGGTCGGCGTAGTATTCTCTATAAGGAAATCTGAGTCAGATATAGGCTTTGATTTTGATGATGAGCTATACCAGAGAGAAGCTACTTATTATTTTAAAATAAGATAAATATATGGTTACATCAAATAGACAAATAAATACCAAACACTCACCAGCTCAAAGTACACTTACTTTAGAAGTACAAAAAGAATGTACTCTAGGTGGTAGAAAGATGGTAGTAGGCGAGAAGTTTCAAGCTTCTAAGTCTGAAGCAAAAAGACTTTTAATGCTTGATAGAAAAATGTTTAAAGTTCTTCTTGATTAAGAAAAGCTATATGGTATTATTATTGTATGACTATTCTATAGTCTGTACTACAAAAATCTAGTGCCATAGAGTAAGTAGTAATTATTATTAGTTAGCTTAATTATTATAAAAATATATGAGTAAACAAACAACAATTCAAAATCCTGATGCAATACGCAAAGGGTCAGTTCGTGTTTTGGTAGGTAATGACTTTAACACTCTAGTAGATGTTGGGGCATTAAGAAACCCTATCTTTAAGTCTTTGGCTGAAAACCAAGCTATTAAGTTCGATAATGTTGATGATCTTAACAAATTCGTTCTTGGTAAGAAAGTTCAAGTAACTTTCGATCTAGCCGAAATCAATTTTGATAATATGGCTGTTCTTGATGGTGGTATTCTTAACCTTACAACTACACCAGCTACTCCGGTAGCAGGAGCTTCACAGCTAGTAGTAGCAGGTGAATGGGGATATAACACCTTTATTAAAATAGCTCACCAAAATGGAGATAAAACTCCATTAACTATAAACAGTGTCACAGCTGCTACAAATGGAGCTTTGGTTTCTGAAACTGATTATTTTAAAGGTTTCAATGAAGCAGGTGAGTCAGGTATCTACATAAAAGATAGTGTAACTGTTACAACTCTAAACCAAAATATCACTATCAATTACGACTATACTCCAAATGAGTCAAAGAAACTTACATTTAATGACTCTGGTACAAAGACACTTAAGGTTATGAGACTCATCAATGTTGATGAGAATGGCAAAGAGTTCAGAATTGATATTGAAGATGGCACAAACTTCGCACCTATCTCTGTAGACTTTGCTGGTGACGCTCAAGATGACGTCGCTATACTCCCTGTTGATTTTCAAGGAAATATCAAGGAGTGGGTAGATGAGCAAAATGCTTAAATAAAAACAGTTCTATGCAAACTCTCGACTTATATAAAACTAGAAAACATACCATCATCAAACTAGGAGATGGTAAGGACTATAAAATTCCTAATGAGTTTCTCGTCGAAGAGGTCGAGAGGTTGTTAGAGCTTAAAAAAATTCAGGAAAAATTGGAGAATGAAACTGTAGAAGAAGAAAAACAAGAAGTACAAATAAAAGTATTTTGGAATAATATATTTGCACAGCTTGAGATTATTTTTCAGCATTTTCAGCCAGAAATAACTGAAGAGTATTTAAAGAAGCATGTTACTCATAACCAGGCACTAGAGATGTTAGGCTTCTTTCAAAAGTACAGACTACTTGCTATGCAAGAAGATCAGGCTGAAGAGTCTGAGACAAAAAAAAAATTATAAAATCAGCTGACACCGAGCTGAGAGAAATGCGCCGTCTTATTACTTTCTTAGTAGTGAACGGCTTTTCTCTTTTTGATATTAGAAAATTATATCTAGATGAATTATACGAATATCATCTCTGCCTATTCTATACTCTTGAACAAACAGGCGTGATTAAAGAGGGAAGTTATGATAAAATAGTAAATAGAAAGAATAAGAGTGTACCTGTCGAAGACACCATCAATCAATTAAGAAAGCAAATGTTTAAAACCTTTGCAAACAAAAAATAATCTATGGCATCAAATAATAAATTAACTGTAGGTGAATTAGTCTATAAAATCTCTGGTGATATGGAGAATTTAAAGACTGAATTGAAAAAGTCTGAAGCTGAAGTTACAAAGCTTAAAGACTCGATGGAGAAAACAAAAACGACAACAAACTCTTTCACTGACTCAATGAAAAACCTAGCTAAAGGCTTAGGTCTTGCTTTCTTAGCCAAACTTGCTTTTGATTTTGGTAAAGCTTCAGTACAAGCCTATGCAAATGCTCAGCAGAGTTTAATACAGTTTAATAATGCTCAGCAGAATGTAGCAGGTACTACAAAAGAGCAAATAAATAATCTTAATGAATATATCCTAGCTCTCGAAAAGAAGACTACAGTAGATGATAAAAGTATAAGACAAGCAGCTCAGATACTAGCTCAAGATCAGATAAGTATTGATAATCAAAAAAAACTTTTAGCTGGAATTGTAGACATTTCTGTAGCAAATTCTAAAGCTAATGGTGGAGAAATAGATACACAAGGTACAGCTACCGCAATAGGTAGAGCTATGGCTACAGGAGAGCTAGGTACTCTTACTAGACAGAACATAGTAGGTATCGATGCAAGTACCGCTTCTCTATTCAAACTCGGTAATGAAGCTCAGAGGACTGCTATATTGGCTAAGTTATTGGCAGAGAATGGTAAAGGGGCTGGTGAAGCTCTAGGTAACTCTTTTCAAGGCTCAATGAATAGAGCAAAAGATACTGTAGAAGATTTACAGGTCGCAATAGGAAAAGGTCTTACTTCTGCTTTCTCTGTTTTCGCAAATGGCTTGAGTGATACTATCGGTGGAGTAGGAGATATGGAAAAAGGCACAAATAAACTAGGTGTCGCTTTTGTCTATATTGCAGGTCTTCTAAATTTCATGATAAATACTTTCAAGCTCTTCGGTATTATGGTTTTGAAAGTAGGTGTAAGTCTTGGTGAATTTGCAAAGATAACCTGGGCCTTTGGTAAAGATGTTCTCGGAGTATTCCAGCAAGTAGGAAAAGCTATCAATAGTATCTCAGAGGCTATGGTAGATGTTCTTACAGGTCAATTTAAAGATGCTAAAGAAGCTCTAAAAAGTGGCTTTGATTTTTCTGGTACTTTTGATAACTCAAAGAAAGCTATCGAAGAGATGTCAAACTCTACTGATAAATTAGGAGAAGCGTTTACTCAAACATCTAAAGACATAGGCGCTAATGTAACTACGATGGCTAATGCCGGGAAAGTATACCAGGAAGTTACAGAGCAGAATGATAAACTTGCTGAAGCAAAAGACTCTCTATTAAAAAAACAACAAAAGCAGACACAAGTAACTGAAGAAGAAAAGAAATCTATCGAGACTCTTCGTGATAAAGTTTTTGATTTAAGGCAAAAGGTAGATGATCTCTCAAACTCAATAGGAGAGAAGCTTGTAGATGCTAGTAAGAAATTTATAGAGACTGTCAAAGATGTAGTCTCTAGCTCTACTCAAACATTTTCAGACATAGTTATAAATGCTGAAAAAGATTTAGAAGATTTAAGAAAGAGACTAGCAGATGAACAAGCAAAGAGTGGAGATCAAAGAAGTCAGTCAGCTATAGACTCTCTACAGAAAGAAATAGATGGTAAACAAAAAATACTTACTTCTTATGCAAACTTTCAAAGTGAATTAAATAAAAAGATAGAAGAGTCTCAAAAGAAAGCTCAAGAAGCACAGACAGCTCTTCTTACTGAAACTGATCCATCTAAGAAAGCAAACCTAGAGGCTACAGTACAAGGCTTAAATGCTCAAGTAGAAGCATTTAAGGGTTTTGCCGATCTAACAAAGAGTGTAGATGAAGCTAGAAAACTAGCCGGAGAAGATGAGTTTAAGCAGGCCCAGATAAATGCTTTTGCAAAAATAGAATTAGCTACTAAGACTTTTATAGAAGAGACTACAAAGCTAAAAGAAAAACAAGCTATAGCTGAAGAAGTAGAAAAATCTATTACTGAATTTTACAAGACTCAAACAGCTCTAAAACAAAAGACTCTCGATGCTTTTGCTACTTCATCTATAGCTACTCTAAAGAAAATAGGCTCTGAAGCAAATAGTGCTATAGCATCTCTAAATTCTGCGATGTCTAAAGCTGCTCAATTAGGTCTAGATACAACTATTAACCCATTATCTTCTACACAAATATCTACTCCACAACAAACTACACCAGGCTCTTCTATCTCAAATACAAATAATAAAACTGTAAATGCCCCTATCACTGTCAATGCAACTATTCAAGGAAATACAGACTCATCACAATTAGCAAAAGATTTGGCTTGGAGTTTATCACATAAATAGTATAATTAAAATATATGATAGGATATAAATTTAAAATCACAAGTTTGCAGACAGGACAATTCTTTTATTTGAATGACTTTGTTACTGATCCAAATAACTTTATAGCTCTACAAGAATATCCTGGTATGGAAGTAGACATAAAAAATGCTGAAATTCAAAAAGAGGGTCAGCATGGTATCTGGGACTTCTTCTCTTTCTATGGTAAAAGACTTATGTCTTTCTCTGGTGTAATTGTAGGAGTAGATGGCAACGAAGTAGAAACTCTTAAAAAACAAATGCTTAGAGTATTATCTCTCCCACCTACTCCGATGGTGGGGAATGATGGCTCTGTATTAGTTACCTGGACTGATGCTAGTGGAGATAACTGGCAGATACAAGGTAAGCTTTATAGTCAGCCTAAGTTTGATAGAAATATGAAGCAGTCTTATAAACTAGATTTTTCTTTTGCTCTTAAATGTAAAAACCCAGAAATAGAAAGTCAGGAAATTTCTCTACATACTTCTACTCGTGGCTGGAAGCAGGGAGCTTTAATGTTACCTACTTTAGTACCAGCTATGTTTGATATTGCTTATGATAAGTCTTTCATTGTAGATAATAATGGGGCAGTAGTATCTAATACAATAATTACAGTCTATGGAGAAGCTGGTGGAGTAACAAACCCTACTATCTATAACAAAACAACTGGTAAATTCTTTACAGTGAATATGACTCTTACAAATTCTACAAAGTATTTAGTAATAGACTCTAAACTTGGTACTGTAGTAGATCAAGATGGTGTAGATAAAAGTGGTCTCATAAGTCTTACAAGTGAGTATATTCGTTTAGTACCAGGAGACAATGAAATTGTATATCTATCAGACGAGACACCATTATCATCTCTAGTAGAGCCTACTGCTGTAATAGAAACTCAGCATAGGTCTACAATAATATAAATTATGATACAGGTAAAAATCTATGACAAAAATCACAACCCACTCACTACTTTCAATGTAGGTGAGTATTCTAGTTTAAGTTATAGAAAAACACTCGGACAAATAGGAGAAGCTTCTTTTACTTTAGAGCTTACAAACCAAAAAGTTACTGAAGCAAATACTAGAAATTATAATCGTATAGAAATAACTCATGATGATCACTTTGAATGGTCTGGCTATATTATAAAAAAGAGAGTTACTTTTAATACAGTTACAATACAATGCAAAGAGACTATTGGAATTTTAGCAAAAAGACTTACTGTAGATCACTCAGTAAATAATGGAAACCCTATAACTCTTTTGGGTAATTTAATTACAGCTATGAATATAATAGATAATACAGGTATTACTCTTGGAGATACTGATGCTTTTGCAAACATAAATATGACTTTTAATCAGCAAGATATGTTTTCTGTAGTACAGGCCATAGCAGAAGTTTGTCAAGCACAATTTAAAGTAGACAATGCAGGAAAACTTATTTTTAAAACATCAATAGGAGTAGATAGATCAAGTGAAGTCAGCTTTAAGTATAATGTTCTTCAGCCACAATTAGCTACTATTCTAAATTTTGATGTAGAAGATGATGGGGATAACCTTGTCAGTCGTTCTTGGGGAAAGAATGATCCAGTAATTTCTCAGCAAGATGATGCTACTCTTATTACAAAGTATGGAGTAATAGAAAAATTTACAACTTTTTCTGAAGCAAACAATGCTTCTATGCTTGATAAACAAACACAGTCAATACTTTCAGATACTTTATATACTCCTACAATAGTAATTACTCCTTACCAAGAAGATGATTTTGATATTGGTGATACTGTAAATATAAATATACAGAATAAGCTTATATCGATAAATGGAAACTTCCAAATTCTAGACAAAAGTGTTAAAATTGTAAATAGCGAGAAGCAAATATCTATAAAAATAAACAAGCTTCCCAAAGACATCACAGATAGTATTAAAAGTTTACAAAGGTCTATAAATTTAATAGAAACTAAATAAAAAAATATATGATTAAAGCAACAATAATAGATAGTACACAAGCACAGTACACAGCCAAAGAATTTTCTTGGCTACAAGACTTGATAATGACATCTGGTTATTTTGCTACTCAGGCAGGAGTCCGTACTTTCGATGTAGCTGAAAATGCAGTACCAAATATGGGAGTACAAATTAAAGCAGGTAAAATTCTTGTACCCTTTTCTAAAGGTGGGCAAGACTGGAAAATTATCTGTGAGACAACTGGTGAGTCTTTGGTAACTCCAGCTAATGCTCTAGGCACAAACAGAGTAGATGCTGTTATTGTAAAAATAGATATTGTCTCTGATCCAAATACTCTAAAGACAAATATAGTTACAGCACAATATATTACTGGTACAGGAGCAGTAGCTCTTAGTGATGGAGCAATAAATACTATTATCGGAGCTGGATATACTTTTGTGAGACTAGCAAATATCACTGTACCTAATGGAGCTACTTCAGTAACAAACTCAATGATAGCTCAGTTACTTTCTAAAATTTCTTTTTCTCCTGCTTGTGATATTAACCCTGATGCTATCAATATAAATTTAGGTGGTGGACTTCCTTATTTGTCATCTGACTCAGTTTACACAGGAGATACAGATCAAATTCAGACAACCCAAAATACTACTGTAGAAGTAGGGGAAGCAAATGCTACTACAAAGAAAAACCTTTTAGTACAATCTTTTATACCAACAAAAACAAAAATAAGAGGAGTAAGACTTTATAAGTCAGCAAACACAGGAACATTTACAGGTACAGTTAAAATATCTCTTCAGGCTGACTCTTCTGGTAATCCATCTGAAGTAGATTTAGTTTCAATAACTTTATCAAATGCTGTTTACAATGCTTTTGCTGTAGGAGAATTTACAGCTGAATTTTCAGCTGAATATACTACACTCGATAAAACAAAACCTTATTGGATAGTAGTTACATGTTCTACTTCAGATACAGCTAATCACCCAAATTTAGGGGGTAACTCTGCTGGTGGTTATGCTAATGGAATAGTTAAATACAAAAATGCAACTGATGGGTGGCTTACACTTGCCGGAGTAGATTTATATTTTAAAACTTTACAAGGCTATACAGGACAACTTGGCTTAGGTTGTATAAGTCAATCATTTACAGTCAATGGTACATATACAAAACCGGTAGGAGCAAAAAAAGTATTTGTACAACTATGGTCTGGAGGTGGCTCAGGTGGTGCCGGTGGAAGCTCGACTAACCCTTATGGTACTGGGGGTGGAGGTGGAGGATATTTTGAAAAATGGTATGAAGCTTCTGAAGTAGGAGCAACTGAAACTATTGGTGTTGGACAAGGTGGAGTAGGAGTAGCTGGTGGTACTGCTGGGTCAGATGGAAATGATGGAGGAGCTTCAACTTTTGGTAGTAAAATAACTGTAACTGGTGGAGGTAAAGGATTAAGAACTTCTTCATCGGCAGCTGGTGGAGCTGGTGGTGAAGTAGTAGGTTATATTTCTCAATATAAAGGAGGAACTGGTGGAGCATATTCAGGAAGTAATGGTCAGGGTGCTCCAGCTGCCTTTTATGGTGGTGGTGGTGGTGGTGCTGGTGGATCAACAGTAGGTACTTCATTATTTGCAGGTGGAGGAGGAACATCACAATTTTCTGGTGGTCTACAAAATGGAGGCCCTGGTAATATACGTTCTGGTGGTGGTGGTGGAGCTGGACAAGGTGGAACTTCAGGAGCAGGAGCAAGAGGAGAAGTTATAATAACAACATATTTCTAATTTTCTATGCAACCAGAACAAGAATTATTTTTAAATAAAAAACTAGAGCAAGAAAGAGAAAAATCAGACAAGTGGTATGCAAACAAGAGAACAGAAACTATTGTAAACACTTTCTTAGGTCTCATTGCTCTAGCTTTTATAGGGGTTCTAACAAAAGTTTTTGCTGATTATTTAGGTCATTTTGTAAAATGAAAAACGAAGATTTAAAAAAGAAGAAAGACTATACAAACCTTAAGAAGAACATTAAGCATTTATACTTTTATGTCTGTATGACTATAATTATGCTTGGCTCTGTTCTTCTTGGGTTTTTGTATTTTTACCCGGTTAAAGTAATGGAATTTAAAGGAGTAGTTACTGTAGATAAGGAAGTCTACTATCCAGGAGACTCTATTATTTATACTCTTTCTTACTGCAAATATAAAAGTATTCCTGGTACTGTATATAGGTCTTTAGTAAATAGTACTAGAACATCTTATACAGAGTTTACAAATAACTTACCTACTGGCTGTCATACTACAAAGGTAGCCGATCTACATATACCAGAATATACAGATGAGGGCTTGTATCATTTAGAGGGAAGTGTAAAATATGAAGTAAACCCACTCAGAAACGAAATCGACTCGTGGAAAAGTGTAGATTTTATTATTAAAAAGTAACTAAAAAATTATGGAAAAATATATCAAACAAACAGGCTTCTTGTTTAAATTAAAACCCACTGACTATATTGTCGGTGCTTCTCCTTTAGTAACACCTGATTTAATACCAGATGGAGACTGGCGTGAGTATGCTCCTGTAGGAGAATTACAGGCTAATATGTTTGTTTTCGATACTCTAAGCTGTGCTACTTTCTCAGCTCTCAATACAATAGAGACTTGGGTAAATTATCACATAGCAAAAAAGAATATAACAGATCAACAAATTCAAACTCTAAAAGATTTAGGCTTCTTTATTGATGGGCAGTTCAATGCTTCAGATCGCTTTACCGCGATAATGTCAGGTACAACTAAACAAGGTAACTATCCACAGAATGTCTGGGATAGTATTCGTAGAGATGGTTTACTACCAGAAAAAGATTTGCCTTTTGATCCTTCATTTAAGAAGTGGGAAGAGTACCACGACAAAACAAAAATAACAGAAGAGATGAAGACTAAAGCTAAAAAAGTTTTAGATATTCTAGAGTTTGCTTATGAGTGGATAACTCTAGATGTAGATACTACAGGCCTTATAAAAGAAGCTCTTAAAAAAGCCCCACTTCAAGCAGCTATTCCAGTACCAGCTACTCACGCTATTGAGCTTATTGCAAATGATTTTTATTATGATAGTTATGATCCTTTTATAAAACCACTCAAAAAGAAAATAAATTTTTCTTTAAAGCCGATAGTTACTATTAAAAAAGCTACTTCAGTCTCTACATATACTACTGTGAAATATGGAATGAGAGGGGAGTCTGTAAAAAAATTACAGAATGATTTAAAAACTCTAGGGTATTTTAAGGGAGTAGTAGATGGTATCTTTGGAAAAATTACTCTAGCATCTGTAAAAGCTTTTCAAAAATCTAACTCACTTGTAGTAGATGGAATTGCTGGAAAAAATACTCTATTAAAGATAGAAGAGCTAAAAAAAAAATTAAAATAACGATAAGCCAGGCTGGTATAAACATGATTAAAAGTTTCGAGGGCTGTATACTTCACCCTTATAGAGATCAAGTAGGCTACTGGACTATCGGATATGGAAATAGATATATCAATGGGGTAGAAGTTACAGCAGATACACTACCTATTACACAGGCCCAAGCAGAAGATTTATTAGTTACTTCTTTAAAAACTTATGAGGATATTGTAAGAAAAGCTATTACAGTTACTCTTACGCAAAATCAGTACGATGCTCTATGTTCTTTCTGTTATAATCTAGGAAATATAAATGGACTGAAATCAAAGATAAATAATGGTACAATATCTAAAGAAGATTTTAAAAAGTATGTATATGCCGGTGGTAAGGTCTTGCCGGTATTAGTAGATAGAAGACAGAGAGAAGCAGATTATTATTTTAAATAATTTGGTCGAGATTAAATTTAATTTTTAAAAATATATGAAAAATATAACATCTTCAGCATCAAAATTGGTATTGCTTTATATAGTTATGATTTTAGGTATTCTATCACTCGTAGCTGGTATCTGGTCTGTAGTTACTGGTACTTTTGGAGAAGCATCTAAAATAATTTTGTCGGCTTTTGGGGTAGCTTTGAATTTTGTACTAGGCTTCTATTTTGGGTACAAAGGAGACTCTACACCGGTAGTTTCACCTGAAACAGATAAAACTATAGTAACAGGCTTCGGGAAGTAATCTAAATTCATTACCTGTGAAGCCAGGATAAGCCCAGATGGGCTTATTTTGGTATTATGAGACGTTGTCCTACTTTCCTATTTTCGTGCTTCCTAGAGCATTTTAGAGCTTCGTTTCATGTGTAACAGGGGTGACATTTTTGTCGTAGGGGGGTGACAAATTTGTCATGGGGGGGTGACATTTTTGTCACCCATAGTAATACATATATTATTACATATATAAAAAGAATGTAGCCGGTTAAAAACCGTCTACTTTTTCTTTAAAAAAGATACGCACAGTTTCCACATATTTACATATTTTTTAGAAGTGGAGTATAATAGTTTCATTACTAGGTAACAAGTTAAAAAATTATGGAAAATAAAAAAGTAAGTCAGTCTTTAATAACAACTTTCGGCGGTGATATTTATATTATCAAAGGAAAGTCACCTGATGAAGTTCAGACTTTAATAGATGCTGGTGGTGAGATGATACGTATGCCTAATGGCGCTAGGATAAATAAAAAATCTATAGCGACAATTCAGAGCTATGAAGATTATGCTTTCCAAACAGATCAGAAAGCAAGACATAGAAAGGGTCAGTTTTTAAAATCTGGTGAGTGGCATGATAATCAAGGTAGCTTAGGTATCTCATCTCATCTTGAGAAGATCACCGGAGAAATAAAATCAAAGGTCTTGTTACCAGGTAATAAAAAACAACTTCATGCTTAAAGAAGATTTAAAATTACAACCTGCATTTTATGCAGTTATCCCGGCTGATGTTCGCTACTCAAAAAAGATAGTAGATGGAGCTAAGCTTTTATTTGGAGAAGTAACAGCTCTCTGCTCGAAGCATGGTTATTGTTTTGCCGGGAATGAATACTTTGCTGAGCTGTATGATGTCGAAAAGAGGACTATTCAAAGATGGCTTAATGGACTCACTAAAGAAGAGCATTTATATATTATCCAGGAGAAAGGGAGAAGAAAGATTTTTATATCTAAAAAATTTAGTTTAAATGATATTCAAGACTTACCAGATGAAACTCTAGATGTAGGCTCAGAAGCTTTAAAGAAATTTACAAACAAACCTGTCATTTTAAAATCTCATAGTAAAAAAGATAAACCAATAAAAAAAGCAGTTAGCAAAGTTACTGAAGATGATACTCTCCTAGCTGAGCTTCTACTCTCGAAGATAATTTATAACTTCCCTCATTTTGAAAATAAGAAAGTAAAAATATCTGAATGGGCTGATGACTTCAGAAAATTAAGAGAGATAGAAAAAGCTTCAGTAGATCAAATTCGTTTCATGATTATGTGGGTACATGGTGGAGATGTACAACTTCCAGGAGGTCCACTCAGACATTTTGAGCCTAATGAGTTTTGGGCAAAAAATATTCTCTCTGCCGGTAAGTTAAGAAAACAGTGGATAGATAATTTAGTGCCACAAGTACAAACAGAATTTAAAAAGAAAACAGTTACACAGCTTTAGCTATTGATAAGCAGAAATAAAACAGCTATAATAATATCGGTGATCTAAGTGCCCCATAATCACATTTCACTACTTGTTACTTTTCTCTTCTAACTATTTTTAGTTTGCAAAAGAAAGTATCTCGCAGAAGCCACCTTGCAAACGGGGTGGCTTTTGCTTTGTAGATTTTAAAAGAATATAATTAAATTGAATTTAAAAATGGAGGGTATATGATAGTACTACACAAAAACGATCTTTGGGAATTGAATATGCCCTACTTACTTTTTGAGAGTCTGAAGAGATCATCAAAAAACTACGAAGTAGAGCTGCTTCAATTAAATGACTCCACCTACAAGAAACAAATTAAAGTTTCTATAGATGAAGTAGAAGACTACTCAGTAGCAAGAAATTTACAAGCTCTTGCAAACTAATTGCAAAAAAAGCTCTGAAATATGAGCTTTTTTTAATGGAAAAGTTATTAACAGTTTACACTTTACTTTTATATGAGTAAAGTGTATCATATAAGTATTACCAAGTAACAAGTAATAAATTATGGACGAGACAATTTTAATATCGGTGTGCTGTAAAAAAGATGTCATCGAGGACTCAAAGCTAGATGAGAAAGATCATCACAATTTGATAAACATTTATGTTTGTTCTAAATGTAAGCTTGAGTGTTTTGTAGAAGAAGTTTGTGCTTACTGTCGCGGAAGTGGAGAAGTAAGTACAGATGAGAGAGATAGTGATGGGCACTGGCAGAGTGGGGTCGGCTCTGAAAAGTGTATATGTCAAAGTCACGAGCCAGATGATTTTAGTGGCTCAACTAATGATGATAGATAATTTAAAAGTTATGAATAAAAAAATACAGATAGATATAGAAAAGTTTTATACTCCTAATGAAATTGTAGATTTGGGAATAATGTCAGCAAGTAATACTGATACAAAAAAACAAATGCTACTTCGTTTTATTAGAGAGGGTAGAATGAAAGCCCTTAATCTAGGTGGCTTGAAAAAACCTAGATACGTAGTACAAGGCAGACATCTAGTGGAGTACCTTAACACTCAGATGAAGCCTGGTAGTTACATGAAAAAGAAGATATAATATTATTATTAAAAAGGTAACAAGTTAAAAAATTATGGCAAAAATAATAAAAAAAGTGGAGAAAGGTTTTAATCGTCACTGGAAAAATTTTATAGATAAAAATTATCTAGGCTCTCACAACCTAGAGCCAGGAGAAGAGATGTTATTGACTATTACAAAGTTCGAGGGAGAAGAAAAAGTTAAGACTGCTGACGGTGAGAAAGTTAAGCAGGTACTTTACTTCAAAGAGAATGTACCAAAAATGATAATGAATATCACTAATGGTAATGTAATCTCTTCTCTCTATGGTACTCACCCAGATAACTGGATAGGTAAACAAATTCAAGTCTTTGCTACTCCTGTAAAAGCTTTTGGTAAAACACAAGATGCTCTAAGAGTCAGAGATTTTGTACCTCACATAAATGTAGATACAGCTAATTATATAGCTAAGCTCAAAGCAGCTAAAAGTCTAGATGAGTTAGCAAAGACATTTAAATCTTTCCCTAGGTCAGCTCAAATAGATGCCGAAGTCGTAGGTGTCAAAGATGAATTAAAAGCTAAGTTCAATAAATAATTATGATAGTACTTAAAGATTTAGAGCAAGGTAGTGAAGCCTGGTACAAAGAAAGACTTTGTTGTGTTACTGGCTCAAAGTGTGAAGATGTTTTTGGTACTGAGTTAGCTAGAGTTCAGCTCATAGCTGAATTGATAGCTGAAGAGGGTACTGAAGCAGCTAAGATGACAAGAGCTACACCAGAGATGGAACGTGGCACTTATGAAGAAGCTTTTGCGCTTAAGAAGTTCGAAGAGAAGACAGGTAAGACTATTGAGAAAGTAGGTATCTGTATTCATGATAAACTCTCCTGGCTAAAATGTTCTCCTGATGCTTTGATAGCTGATGAGAATGGAGACTATACTGAAGCAGTAGAAGTTAAGTCACCAGATAGTAAGACAGCTATCTTTTATAAGATGACAAACAAGATAGGAATGGAGAGGCTAGGTCTTGGCTCTTATAGTGCTATAACAAAAAATAACCCTGTAAGTACTTTTAAGCCTAGCTCTAAAAACCCATTTTTAGGAGTACCAGCTGACTACAAGTGGCAAGTAGTAAACTACTTCTTAGTAAATGAGAAACTTCAGAAGCTATACTTTGTAGTCTATGATGCTAGATTTATTGATGAAGAGCAGAAGATAGATATAGTAGAAGTAAACCGAAGTGACATAGAAATGCAGGAAGCTTTAAAAGAAGCAGAGTTTGAGCTTGAAAGATTTAGAAGAGACTGGCTAGAGTGGAGAGATATTATATTACCAAATAACTTTTAAAATATATGTATATAAACAAAGTAATCTTAATAGGAAACCTTACTCGCGATCCTGAGCTAAAGGCAATTCCATCAGGCGAGAAAGTTTGTACTTTCTCAATGGCTACTAATGAAGTCTACAAAGACAAGAGTGGCAAGAAGATAGAAAAGGTAGAGTTTCATAATGTAGTAGTTTGGGGTAGAACAGCTGAGAACGTAGCTACCTACATGAAGAAAGGAAGTCAGATTTATGTAGAGGGTAAGCTTCAGACTCGAAGCTGGGAAGATCAAGCCACTCAAAAGAAAATGTATCGTACTGAAGTTCTAGCTGTAACTGTTCAGTTTGGCTCAAATAAAACTCAAAGTATTACCGGTAATGCCGGTAGTTCAAAGGTCGAGAATACTAGAGATAATGGTATAGAAAATACTGATGATATAGATACTATTGAGTACCCAGAAGAAGATATCAATAACGAAGATATACCATTTTAATAATTTAATTTTTAAAAACCTATGGCAAACAAAAGTAATCAACCTATAGCTAAGAAGCAGGTTACAAATAGAACGTTCGAATATCAAAAAGGTGGAGTATCACTTAATTTTACTTTGAATATCGAAGTAAAAACAGACTTAAAAGACTTCATTGAATGTCTTAAGGCTGGTGTAGAAGATGTAGAAAAAGTTTTAGCTGAGAAAAAATAGTTATGATAACAAAAAATCAAACAAAATCACTCTTCTACCTAGATAGAGATACTAATATAAATGTTCTAGCTGAAGAAATCTTAAGAATGAAGAGAGCTGAAATAATAGTCTTTCTTCAGAGACAACAAGAGAGACTTCAAGAAAAAGATGCTACTAAGTATTATACAGTCGAAGATGTACTCAAGCTAAAAGATGGAGAGCTTGAGAATATGCAAAGATTTTTCAGAGGGGCAGTCGTACCATACTATACAAGACAAAAGTATGATATATGGACTGAGGGAATAAGCTCTGATGATCTAGCAAAAGGTACTGAAGATATTAAGAGAGCTGTAGGTTTTCTTAAATATGATCATACTGGTCACCAGACTGAAGAAGTAAACTCTATGACATCTTTTGAGAGAGTTAAAGACTTAAATGATTTTCTTAAGATGGTAGAAGAAGTTTGTTTTGATGATGAAGCTTTTATTTTCCCAGACTCAGAGCATTTTAAAAAGCTAGAGAAAGAGAAAGATAGGCACTCAGCTCAAAGACAGGTTTTTCTAGAGCTGTACGAACGTGTTAAAAACCGTCATTATAAGAGAGAGATAATTTAATTTAAGTATAGTGTATCTCTTGCCTTAGCCTAACTCTTAATGTAGACGTATTCACATTATTGTTTAGCTGAGTAGATGCCCTACAGGCTAATATAGTTAGGCGAGGGAAAAGGTACACTATCAAAAAAATATTATGGCAACAAAAAAGAAATTAGAGATTAAAAAGGGTAAGGCAAAAGAGCTACTAGATATTACTGAAGATATATCTATCTCAGCTAAGTTCTCTATTAGTGAAATCAAAATGAAGAATGACTGGCGCTGGAAAGTTAAGATGCTAGTCCATGCTATTCTCCCAGATACTCACCATGACTATTCTATAAAGCTAGTCTTCGATGAGACTCCTTTCACAAATACTTTAGATCGTCTTGAAAAAGATATAGATGAGCTTGGAAATCACCCTACAATGTTTCCTGATATGGATAAGAAAACTATCAAAGAATTAGATAGTAGAATTAAGAAAACAAAAGAAGAGATGAATAAGCTTAAGGCTGAATGTTATGACATAGAGTTTGTAACTCAGTCAGAAGAAATCAAGTATAAAGATGGCGATACTTCTCTTCTCTTCAGAGTTCTAGATACAGTTATCGAGCCACTAAACGATCAAAAGTATAGACTTACAAACTACAGAGCTGTACTTACTCCTGTTTATAAAAAATAATTTTTTATCTATGATATTTTTTAGAAAACCAACAATAAAAGCTAAGCTAGTAAAAGGTGGCACAAAGGTAAAAGTATCTTTGATAAATGCTAACAAAGAGCAAACAATGACTCTTCTCTTTCTTCAGATGAAGCAGATAGCTGCCTATATGAAGATGGAGCCAAGAGCTTTAATGAATAAAGTAATTGATCTAGATAAGACAATAGTCAAGTCTCAAAAGCTAGAGCAAAAAGCAGTTAAGTATAAAAAGTAGTAGTTATAATAATCTTTCTATAGTATAATAAAGATTATGATAACAAGTGAAAGATTAAGACAAAATGCAAAACGTTACAATGAAAAACATCGTGATGAGATAAATAAAAAAGCTAGGGACAAAAGAAAAAATGATCCTATATTTAGAGCACATGCCATAGCTATGCAAAAAAAATGGGTAGAAAATAATAAAGCAAAATTTGCTTTAATTAAAAAGAAATCTATTTTAAAACATACCTATGGTATTACTCTAGAAGAATATAATGAATTTTTGAGAATACAGAATAATGTTTGTGCTATATGTGGAAGCAAAAATAAACATTATAAAACAAAGAAAGATTTACTTTGTATAGATCACTGCCACAAAACTAATAAAGTAAGAGGTTTACTTTGCCACTCATGTAATAGAGCACTAGGAATGTTGAAAGAAGATATAGAAATCTTTAAAAATGCAATTATTTATTTAAAAAAACATGGAATATAAATTAAGAAAATACCAAGAAGAAGCTGTAAATAAAGGAATTGATTTTTTTAGATCAAGTGATAGAACAAAACCTTTATTAGTACTCCCAACTGGAAGTGGAAAGTCTTTAATAATAGCTTTTATTGTAAAACAACTTCGAGGTAAAGTTCTGATACTTCAACCATCAAAAGAATTGCTAGAGCAGAATTACAAGAAGTATGAGAACGCAATTAAAGGACACCCAGAGCTAGAACAAGCCGGTATATTCTCTGCTTCAGTCGGAGTTAAAGATATAAGAAGAGTTACCTTTGCTATGATAGGCTCTGTAGTAAATAGAGCTGAAGAGTTTGCAGATGTAGATTATATTATTATAGATGAGTGCCATAAAGTACCACCTAAAAAGACTTCGATGTATGTAGACTTTCTTTCTAAGATGTATGTAAAAGTTCTAGGTCTTACAGCTACACCTTTCAGACTCAAAACTTATAATGATCCTTGGTGTAAGGGTAAAAAGTTTTCAAAGATAAATTTGCTTAATAGAGAGACACCTAGATTTTTTAATAAGTTTTTGCATATTACCCAGATAGGTCAGATGTATGATGAGGGCTTTCTATGCCCTATCAATTATATAGAGATGCAGTTCGATGGCTCTTTCCTAAAACTAAACTCTACAGGGGCAGAGTACTCAGAAGCTTCATTGAAAGAAGCTATCTCTAGAAATAAAATAATAGAAAAAATACCGGGAATTTTAAAACAAGCTTTCGAGAAAGGTAGAACATCTTGCCTAGTCTTCGTTCAGTCTGTATCTGAAGCTCGTCAGTTAGCTTCTATAACTCCTTTCTCTGCCTATGTTCATGCTCTTACAGAAAAGAAAGAGAGAGAGCAAATAATAAAAGATTTTAAGAATGGAAATATAAAGACTATTTTTAATGTCGGTATTCTAGTAGAGGGCTTTGATTATCCTGATCTAGATACAATAATTTTAGCTCGTCCTACTATGTCTTTAACTCTATATATGCAAATGATAGGTAGAGGAATAAGAATTGCAGATGGTAAAACCTACTGCTCTGTTTTAGATATGTGTGGAAATATAAAAAGGTTTGGAAAGATAGAAGAGCTTAGAATAGAATTTGATAGGATATTTGGCTGGGTACTTAGAAATAATACTCACATCTTAAGTGGTCGCAGACTAGATGATATAAAATAATTATGGAAATATATATTTTAATGATAAAGATAGAAGATACTCTACAGCCTATTAAGTCTGTTCATGGTGGATATGTAGCTTTCGATAGTTATAAAAATGCTAGAGAGCAAGTTAGAGAATGGAAAAGACTCGGAGCTGCTAGATTTTATGGTTATGATACTTTTTTAATGGAAGATGTAAGAGTAAAAAAAATTATATGAAAACACTAGATATAATCAAAAGACAAAATATAGAAAGGACTCATATAGCTTTCTCTTTTAAGAAGAAAAGATTTTGCAAATTTACAAAGGGAGAGCACAAGTTTGTAATGGTAATACCAAAGTTCTTAAGGTCAATGGATCAGTACAAAAGACTCTCTGTAGAAGAATTTTACCAGGAGTTTAATAATAGGTCTGATGGCTTCAGAAAAGATTATGATAGTTATTACCTAGAGTGTGAGCACTGTGGAAAGCAAGATCACATTATTAAGAAAAAGTAGTATAATATATTTATGGAAGTATTTTTTAAAACTGAAGATATAGATACATCTAATAATGAAGCTATAAATTTGATGGATAAAGTTAGAGAAAAATTGATGATACCTGATGTAATTTTAGCTATGAGAATGGGTTGTCACTTTGATGTAAATTTAGAAAACAATGGTGAGTCAGTAACTATCTCTTTAAAGTCGAAAGAGAAAGTATCTATATTAAAAGCACTTGATGGTACTCCTATCAGTATCATTATAAAACAATGAAGAATACAGGTTTTAAAAGATTAACTTATGAAGAGTTTTTAGAGAAGCAAAAACAAAAGAGAGAGAGACAGCTAAAGAAGAGAGAACAATTAAAGCAGCTTAGATCACTAGGGAGAGTTAAGCCGAAAGCTGATAGAATGAAAACTCTTAAGACTAAGCTCTGGGTAATGTTCTCAAAGTATATTAGAAAGAGTTATGCTGATCCTGTGACTGGTATGGTGATGACTTGCGATGGAAAGGTAGAGTACTGGCAAGATACTGACTGCGGTCATCTATTCCATAATACAGAGAGATGTAAGTCTTCAGGTGGTAATGAGCTTTGGTACTATGAAAAGAATTTTGCCCCACAGAGTAATAATGGAAATAGACTCAATGCTGATGACTCTGCAAAAAATTATCTAATCTGGGCAGTAAAGAAATATGGACTAGAAGAAGTAGAAGAGATGCGAAGAATGAAAGAAAGGCCCAGAAAGTTTACTGAAGAAGAGTTAGAAGCTAAGTACTTATATTATAAAGAAAAATTTGCTAAACTATAGATATATGAAAACATTTAAAGTAATAAACAAGGGTAAGCTACCACTAATAGCATGGAAAGATTTAAAAAAGAATTTTGAGAGAAATAAGCTAAAAGACGATAAAGATAGTAATATAGGAGACTTAAAGGACTCAATTCTCTCTATAGGCTTCACTATTCCACTATTTATATGGCTTGAGGGTAAATACATAGCTGATGGCTCAAGTCGTCTCCTAGCCCTAGAAATGCTTGAATATGAGGGGTATGAGATACCAGATATACCTTATTTGCCACTAGAAGCAGCTAATAAGAAAGAAGCTAAGCGCTTAACCCTAGCTATCTCATCTCAGTATAGAAAAATAACTCATGACTCTGTAGGAGAATTTACTCTCGATATGAATGAGATAGACTTATCTTACATACACCTAGAGGGTTATAATCTAGAAGCTATTGAATGGACTCCACCAAAAACAAAAGAGATCGATATGGGAAGTATGAAAGGTGAAACTAAGATGAAGCATACATGCCCTAAATGTGGTTTTACTTTTGGCACTAAATAATATGAAACCTATCTGGTACAAAAAAGAAATACCAACAAACAAGAATGGCTTTAAAGTCTATTCTTGTTTTGCTTGTGGGGGTGGCTCTTCTTTTGGCTACAAGTTAGCCGGGTATGATGTAATCGGAGCTAATGATATTGATAAACAAATGGCAGAGATATATCAAGAAAATCATCACCCTAAGTATTATCATCTTATGGACATAAGAAGTCTAGTAAAAGAAAAAGATTTACCAGAAGAGATGTTTAATTTAGATATTCTAGATGGCTCTCCACCTTGCTCTACATTTTCTTTGTCAGGCAAAAGAGAGAAAGCCTGGGGAGAAAAAAAGAAGTTTAGAGAGGGGCAAGTAGAGCAGACTCTAGATGATCTCTTTTTTGATTTTATAGATTTAGCAAAAAGACTTCAGCCTAAGATCGTAATAGCAGAGAATGTCAAAGGTCTTATTGCCGGTAATGCTCAGAGATATGTAATAGCTATCAATGAAGCTTTTGAAAAGGCTGGATATGAAGCTCAGCTCTTCTTACTCAATGGCTCAAATATGGGAGTACCACAACGAAGAGAGAGAGTTTTCTTTATAGCCAGGAGAAAAGATTTAAAGCTACCTAAAATGACTCTAGAATTTAATGAGAAGCCTATTTATTTTAAAGATATAAGAACAGACAAAGGTCTAAGAAACCCTATCAACTTGAAAACAAAAATGGGTATGATGTGGGCACATCGAATAAAAACAGATACATCTTTAAAGCAGGTAGCTATGAGACTATACAATAGCAAAAGTTTCTTTGGAGAAAACATTTTACATAATGAGCAAGTACCTTGTACTATCATAAGTGGTAGTGCTTACTATTTAGAAGATGAGCCTTATACAGTTTCTAGTAATGATCTAATAGCTATTCAAACTTTTCCCCAGGACTACAATTTTATTAAAAATTCCTATCAGTTTATTAAGTATGTTCTAGGCATGTCTGTACCTAGCATAATGATGGCAAAAGTAGCTCAACAAGTTCAATGGCAATTACTGGATAAAATTAAATAATGAATGTATACTATACTTATGATATACAAAAACATAAAAGGCTTTGAGGGCCTTTATAAAATTAGTGATACCGGTATTGTTTTAGCACTAGATAGAAAAGTTAAGATGCCTAATGGTGGATATAAAATTTTAAAAGAGAGTTTTCCATCAATGATACCAAACTATAAAGGGTATTTAAAAGTTATGCTTACAGATAAAAATGGTATAAGAAAAGGTTATTTTGTTCATAGACTTGTAGGTCTAAATTTTATTGAAAATAAATTTAATAAGCCACAAATAAACCATAAAGATAAAAATAGAAAGAATAATAATATATCTAATCTAGAGTGGGTAACTAATCGAGAAAATTCTATACATAAAATTGATAAAACAAAAACATCTTCTATCTATTATGGAGTTACAAAATCAAGGAATAATAGATGGCAAGCACAAGCTCATATAAAAGGCAGAAATATTTATATTGGAATGTTTAAAACTCAACAAGAAGCCTCAAAAGCAGTACAAAAAGCTTGTCATATATAGATAGAAAGTTACGCACAGTTTCTTTACTTTTACACTTTACTTATTTAAAAGTAAAGTGTATTATATATATATTAGCAAGTAACAAGTAGTAATAAATTATGGCAAAAATAAAAAGTATCTTTAGTGTAATCGTTTGGATCGTGGTAATAGTTTTGGTTATAGATTTTATTGGTTTCTTGGCTTGGGGTTTTTCTGGTCAATACCCAGCTGATAGCTTCTACATAGGAGCTATTACAAGAAATATATTACAAGCTTTATTATTTTAATTATGACTAAAAAACAAATTAGTGAGATGAAAGTAGACAAAAATAAAAAGGTAAGAGTCTATGTAAATGGAGAAAGACAGAAAGATATGTACCAGCATAGAACATCAATAGGAGTTTTCTTTATAAAAGTTAAATACTTTTTGAAATCTCTTTTAAGGTTTGTATTGTTTTGTGGTTTTGTTTTTTTAATGGTTAAGATAGGAGTAGAATTTGGCAAAGCTAATGTAGAAAGAAACCCTATAGAGATAGTAAAAGAAGTTCGCGCTTTTCCACCTATCTTAAAAAAGATAGCTTGGGCTGAGAGTCATAATAGCCATTATTGTACTGAGCAATTAGTAAAATATGGTCTATGTAAGAAAGGGGCAGTAGGTCAAGTTTTAGTAAATAGTACCCTAGATGTCGGTAGGTATGCTATTAACCTTTATTATAATGGTAAGTGGTGTGCAGATCGTGGCTACAATATCTTTGATGAGAAAGATAATGAGAATTGTGCTCTTGATCTATTTGCAGAAAGAGGCTCTGAGCCTTGGAACGCATCTAAACATAACTGGAATAAATAATATGAATTACTTTAATTTAATTGCTTTTATTGTTGGTATGGTACTTGGTCTTATTATTACTACTTCGGACTGGTTTTTTAATCTACTAGAAAAAATATATAATTACTTTGAGAATAAGAAAATAAAAAAAGAAAACAAAGAGATTATTTGGAGATGTAATGACTGTATCAAAGCTAAATGTTTTACTTGTCCAGGGTATAAAATTTGCTTACATAATCATATTTATAGAATATAATTTATGGCTATCATACAAAAAACAAGTCAAGGTAAGTGGAGAGTCACAGACTCCTTTCTAGGAGTAGATGAAGAGTTTGAGACTGCTAGTGAAGCATTTAAGAAAAAAGAAGAGTGTAACGTCGAGAAATTAAAAATAATGTGTGAGAAGTAATTTATGGCTGAAATAAAAGAAAACAAATATAAGAGTCCTAGAATAAGCAACTTTGTAATGGCTATATGCCAAAATTACAACTTAGATTATAACCATGTAAAAGCTTTTCTCTTTCACAACTTCCCAGAGCTTCAGAATAAAGAAGTCTGTGCTAACTGTGGAGAGAGTATGATGTCTTACTGGCATAGTCTTACTTCTGGTCTCGTAGGTGATCTTATTAAAGCTATTGAGTTTGTAAAAGCTAACAACAAAAATTCTTTTCACCTGGCTAAAGATTTACAGCTTACAAAGTCTCAATATAATAACTTTCAAAAGCTTCGCTTTCACGGTCTCATAGCTAAAGATAAAAACAATGATGATGCTGGGTACTGGCTTATTACAAAGAGAGGGGGACAATTTTTGAGAGGGGAGATAAGTGTACCTAAGAGAGTTCAGACTTTCAGAAATGAAGTTATAGATCACTCTGAAGAAGTAATCTCATTTAGAAGCTTTGCTCAAGACTTCCCATATTTTGAGTCTGAGTTTGCTCAAGAAGTTCAGCAAGGAAAGTTACTATAATTTTATGTCTAAACAAATAAAACTTACACAAGGAAAATATGCCATAGTAGATGATGAAGACTTTGGAAAAGTCTCAAAATATAAGTGGTGTTTTGTGCCATCTGGGCATGCTTGTAGAAGAAGTAGTGAAGATAAACTTGTTACTTTAGAAGAAGAATTGTATGGTATCTACCATAACTCAAAGACAAGACTTATTTTTAGAAATCATAACTCTTTAGATTTAAGAAAAGAAAATATAGTAATAACTGAATGGGCAATATCTGCTGTACATGCTTTAAAAACAAAAAAGAAAACAACATCTAAATATAAAGGTGTCTTCTATTGTAAGAGAGATGGCTGGGTAGCATATTTATCTAAAAGAGATAGTAATGGTAAAAGAAAATGGTTATTATATCAAAGATGTAAAACTGAGAAAGAAGCAGCTATAGTAAGAAATAAATTTGTTTTAGATGTTTTTGGTGAATTAGCTTATCAGAATAAAATAGAAGAAGATGACAAAGAATAGAAGAAAGTATTTTATAGATGATAGAAAAGCTATAAAGCTGCTTACTGAGGGTTATGGTTTCAAAGTTATTAAGATGAATTTTTACCAGCTTAGAATTTATCACGAAGAGTCTCCTGGCTTCTGGGACTGGTATCATACTCAAGGCTCTACAGTTCGTAATGAAGATGGTTACTGTCAGAGCTGGGGAGAGTTTGGAGATGTCGAAAATTTAGCAATAGCAATAAATAATTATGTATACAAAAAAAGAAATTAAAGAAGCAGCTAACTTTCTTATGTGGTTATACCCAGAGACTATTATAGATGTAGATTTTGCAAGTATGGAAGAGAAAGAAATAAAAGAAATTAGATCATCTTTTTTGTTTAAATTGTGGAGAAGAGATGAAGCTATTAAGGAATTAAAGGAAGAATTTAAAAAAGCTTTTAAGCCTATCTTGGTATTTGTCGAGAAGATTATAAATGTTATAATTAAGAAGTCTTAAATATATGAGATGTATAAAATGTAGAAAGGGCAGAAAAACAAAGAAAGGCCTATGCAAGTCATGTAGACAAGACTATTGTGAAATCTGTAAAAAACAAAATTGTATTCATTCTTTTAATGGCTATTCTGATCTTAGTGATACTAGCTCTAACTCCCCAAAGAGTACAGAGTAATCAGAAAGCCCTAGATGAAAACATACAAGCCACTGTATTAGATAATCATGCTAGAAATCTCGTAAAGACTATAGCACTTATTGAGACAAGTGGAACGCTAGACTGTTCGATACCGGGACTATCTGGCGAAAAAGGGTGTCATCAGTATATGCCTACAACTTGGAAGTCTTACTCTAAAGAAGTTTTTGGTGTTGTCAAAGAACAGACTGAAGAAAATGCAGAGTATGTCACCTTGTCAATGATAAAAAAATGGCTAGATAGTGGCATGACAGACACAGAGATTTTTTTAACCTGGAATCAGGGAAGTACTAGGGCCTGTAGTAGTGGTATAAATTCTCATGGAGTTCGATATGACTCGTGTGCTTATGTAAGAAATGCTTTAAAAATTTTAAATGAGTTATCCACAAGTAAGTAAAGTAGTAATACACTTTACTTATTTTTTTATTTAAAGTAAAATGTATATATTACAAAGTAACAAGTTATATTTTATTTATGGTAAAAAGAAATTTTTTAAGAACAGCTGAGTGTGTAACACCTAAACACCCAGACAAATTGTGCGATCAAATAAGTGATGCTATTTTAGATTTTTGTCTTATGCAAGATCGTAACTCAAGAGTAGCAGTAGAGACTCTAGGTGGTCATGGCAAGATAGTAGTTATGGGAGAAGTTACTTTTGATGGTATTTTAGAAGATAAAGATATTTATAAAATTATAGAAAGAATTACTGGCTACAGTAAAAAACAAGTTTCTATAAATATAGTTAAGCAGTCAAAAGAAATATCTAGAGGAGTAGATACTGGTGGAGCCGGAGATCAAGGAATAATGATAGGCTATGCTTGTAAGGGAAACCCAGAGCTAGTACCACAAGAATACTATTTAGCTCGTAATCTATGTAGATTTTTATATATACACAAAGGATATTCTTATGATGGTAAAACTCAAATTACACTTAATGAAAATAATGATATTAGTACTATCGTAGCAAGTTTTCAAAAAGTTTCTGCTGAGGGCTTAAGAAATGCAATAGAAGAATGGCTTAAATTTATATTTCCAACTTCTAAAGCAGCTATAAATTTACAAATTTTTTGTAACCCAGCTGGTAACTGGACTCAAGGTGGCTTCGATGCTGACACTGGTCTTACTGGTAGAAAACTTATGGTAGATAATTATGGTCCACAAGTTTCTATCGGTGGTGGAGCTTTCTCTGGTAAAGATGCTACAAAAGTAGATCGTTCAGGTGCTTATATGGCTCACAAGATAGCTAGAGATTTATTAAGAAGTGAAAATGCTAATGAAGTTCTAGTAAAACTTGCCTACTCTATTGGTGTATCTGAGCCTGTAATGGCTATAGCTGATGTAGATGGAAAAATAATTACTCTCGATGCAGAGAGACTTACTCCTAGTGACATTATTAGAATATTAAAACTCAAAGAGCCACAGTTTGAAGAGACTGCTAAATGGGGACACTTCGGAAATGGTTTTACTTGGGATAAATAACTATGACTAAGAATATCTACTGGCTTAAAAAGTGGTACAGAGCAAATAAAACTTTGCTCGTATCACTTGTTTTGGTTTCTGCTCTAGTTGGAGCTTTATTAGAGGGCTTAATAATTATAACTTTATATGAATAATCAAATTGTTTGTACTCAATGTTTGTATCATGGAAAATCTAAAAAATATACTAAGGGTAGTTTTATCTTTGAGCTAGTACTCTGGCTATGCTTCATTATCCCAGGTCTACTGTATTCTATTTATAGAGCAACAAGTAAGGTCGATATTTGTCCATCATGTAAAAGTAGAAACCTAGTACCTGACTGGTCTCCTATGGGGAAGAAGCTTTTAGGTAGAGAATTTTAAAATGTCTTTCGATAACTTACAAAGGTATGAAGAAGTACCTGCCATCTGTGAGACAGAGACTTGTATAAATTACAAGTGCTTTGAGCTTTATGATATGGAAGAAGTTAAGACTGACACTAACAAAAAAGATTATGTCATCTGCCCATATTGTAAAGAGAAAGCCTATATCAAGGACTGAAGATTTTGATGATCCTTTAGATAAGACTCCGATAGGTCTTCATAGAATACCTATTGTTAAAAATAAGGTGCTTTATAACAAGCACAAAAATAGAAAAAATAATGAAGTCGTAGCTGCTATGTATGCTATGTATTGTCTCCCCAGGTCACTAGAATATATTGGAAAGAAGTATCGTAGGTCTAGGCAAACTATATATGATCTATTTAAGAGACGTGGCTACAAGCTACGATCTAAAGAAATGAAATCTCTCCAGGTAATAGATGGAATAAATTTTACAGAGGGGAAAGGTGGATATTTAAGAGGTACAGTTTGTGGTAAGCGCATACTAGCTAATCATTATGTTTGGGAAAAACATCATGGAAAGATACCAGCCGGGTACTGCATATACTACAAAGATAAGAATAAAAAGAATAACTGTATAAGTAATCTAGGCATCTTAGAGAAGAAGAATATGGGTAAGTTTTTTAACCCAAATAGTAACAACCAACATAGGAAAAAAGTCTAAAATAGCTTGGCTTTTATTAACTAATTTGATAAAATAGGTATATGATTAAAGGAGACAAAAATCCAGCTAAACGTCCTGAAGTAAGAGAAAAAATACGTCAGGCAAAACTAAGGCATAACCCAGGTGCTATAAAGAAAGGTGAGCCTAGAGGAGTTAAGTCTCAATTTAAAAAGGGTCATAAGATAAACTGGAAAGGAGGACTGACACCACTATATAAAATAATAAGAAATTCTGAGGAATATAAATTATGGAGAATGTCAGTTTTTATAAGAGATAATCGTACTTGTATCTGGTGTGGAAGTAAAAAAGATATTCAAGCAGATCATATAAAAAGATTTGCAGACTACCCAGAGCTTAGATTTGCTATAGATAATGGTCGTACATTGTGTAAAGAGTGTCACAAAACAACTGAAACTTATGGGAATAGAAAATAAAAAACTTTCTATTGTTGTGATGGCTCACCCTAGAAGAAAGGAATTTATACCTTACTTAAAGAGTAAACTAGGGAATGTAAAAGTAGTCTGGGATAAGAAGAATAATATCTGGGACACTTGTAGTAGAGCTTGGAAAGCACAAGACTTAAGCTGTGACTATGGTGTAGTTATTCAAGATGATGCTCTAGTGACAAATGACTTCATCAAGAAAGCAGAGAAGTTTTTAGTGGGTGACAGGATAATATCTTTCTATCTTTCGAGACTAATTTCATACAGAGTAAAACAGGCTATAAAAGATAAAAAAGATTTTGCAGAGGGTGACATGATATTTAATGAAGTCGCTATCTGTATGCCTACAAAGTGGATCAAGGAGATGCTTCAGTATGCAGAAGAGCACGAAGCTACCACAGATCACATTATAGGTCAGTGGGCTAGAGCTACTAGGAGAAAGATTTACTACCCTATTCCTAGTCTGACATCTCATAGAGATGAATTACCAAGTATCTACAGAGAAAATTATAATCTCCCTCAGCCAGATAGAGAGAGAAAAGCAATAGAATTTTATGAAGATTAAAAATAATTTCATTGGAATAGGAATTACAACAAGAAACCGCCCTGAGGTACTTTCGAAGACTCTTGAATATATAAAAAAATACTCTCCTAGTAATGCAAAAATAGTAATAATAGATGATGCTAGTGTTTGCGAAAATGAAGAAGTAACTTTTAAATTTGATAAGAATGTAGGTATAGCTACTGCTAAAAATAAATGCTTAGAGCTTCTAGAGAGCTGTGAGCATATTTTTCTTTTTGATGATGATACTTATCCTATAGCAGATAACTGGTATATGCCATATATTGAGTCTGATGAGCCTCATTTAATGTACCTATTTAAAGATTTTAAGACTAGAGAAATAAAAGATAGTGTACTTATATATCAGGATAAAAAAATAAAGGCCTTATCTCACCCTAGAGGTTGTATGTTATATTTTAAAAACTCAGTCTTAAAAGTAGCTGGTGGTATGGATATAGAATATAAAAAGTGGGGTTTTGAACATGGAGATTTATCTAACAGAATTTATAATCTAGGCATGACATCATTTAGGTTTGCTGATGTTGTTGGCTCAGAGGATCTTATCCACTCTTGTGATGAATTCCAAGAAGTACAAACTACTGTATGTTTTACAGAACGTAGTAAATATATTCAAGAGACACAATGTAAATATAATAAAAGTTTTACTTCTACTCAGTTTAAGCCATATAAAGACTATGATAAATATAAAGAAAGTTTTAATGGTAAAGATGTAATAATCACAACTTTCTTAAATGGTGTAGTAGATAACCAGAGAAATAGAATTTGGGAAGCAGACTATAATTTACTTTCTCCACTTATAGACTCATGTAATAAAAACAAAGTAGAGCTAGTCATTTTAAATAATTGTTTTAATAATAAAGATACAAAATATATTAAGCATGTAAAGACTGAACAAGGAATTAACCCATACTTTCAGAGATGGCTTTCTATCTGGCAATACTTACGATCTCATAAAGAAATAGGAAGATGTTTTTTGATAGATAGTACTGATGTAGAAGTATTAAAAAATCCTTTCCCGGAGATGAATAGTAATGTTATCTATTCAGGAGATGAGAAAGAAGTTTTAAGTAATAGATGGCTATCAAATAATACTAGAAATGTAATCTATCAGAGTTTCTTTTTTAATAATAGAACATGTACGATGCTAAACTGTGGGGTAATAGGTGGCTCTAGGGTAGATGTTATGAAGATATGTAGAGATATATTTAGCTTATACTTTGCAGATTTAAAAGAAACTATCGATATGCCGATCTATAATTACATTATGTATACTAAGTATTTTGATAAGGTCGAATTTGGCAGAAATGTAACTACTATTTTTAAGGCAAATGAGAGACTATCTAAAGCCTGGTTTAAGCATAAATAATATATGTCATCAGATATAGAGTATTGCAATGGTAAAAAGTGTTACGATAAAAAAGGGGCAGTTTCGGCAAGTAATAAAAGATTTTGTGAAGATCATCAGAGACTAAGGATATACGAATGTGAGAGAGGGTGTCACTGGCATTTAACAAAACAACTCAGAGGTACATTTAAGAAGACTCATAAGAAGCATTATATTAAAACTATTAGGTCGTTGTAAAAGTAAGGTGTATAATTTATTTATGAAAAAAGATAGTGAAAAAACATTTATACTAACTGATGGCTGTCTATGGGAGATGAATAAACAGAATGGTACAAGTCACCCTCATGCTATAGAAGTAGTAGATGTAGAGACAGGTCAAGTAAGATATATTAAAAGTGGCTCAAAGGTTAAATTTATTAGTGGAGAAATAACAGAGTCTAGAAGCCAAGACAGTTATAATAAGCAATAATTTTTATATGGCAAAGAAAGTAAAAACAATTAAAAAACTCGACAAAAACTCGACTTCTGGGAAAAAACAAACAAACCCTAACAGTCTGGCTAATCTTATTCCTGGAGCAAATAAGAATGGTCGCCCAAAAGGAAAACTTAATTTTGATACTCGTATAGATATGGCTATAGATGTACTAGCTCAGAAGTATGTCACTGACATGAATGAGAGAAATAAAAATAAGAAAGGTTACAAGCCTTTAACTCTTGAAGATGTAGATATAGAGGGTGACATCTTTCTTCAGTATTTGAATATGGCTCGTAATGGAAAAGATAAGATGGTTATAGACTACATGGATAGACGACATGGTAAGGCAACTGCAAAAATAGAGCTAACTGGTA
>Ga0116170_10000787_pt1 | contig 33197 bp, 28 predicted proteins | sample AD_JPNHW1_MetaG_FD_89797 | JGI IMG/M metagenome (GOLD analysis project Ga0116170, IMG submission 89797) | Active sludge microbial communities of municipal wastewater-treating anaerobic digesters from Japan - AD_JPNHW1_MetaG | ecosystem: Engineered > Bioreactor > Anaerobic > Digestate | place... | reverse complement strand
CAGCGCCAGGCCCAGCACCAGGTTCGGGGCGATCCAGGTCCCGTCGGAGTCGATGATGCCGTAGCGGTCGGCGTCCCCGTCGCAGGCCAGGCCCAGGTTCAGCTTGTTCTTCAGCACCGCGCTCTTGAGCCCGGAAAGATTTTCCTCGTCCGTATCCGGCGGATGCCCGCCGAAAAGCACGTCGCGGTCCTCGCGCAGGCCAATTACCTGCGCCCCCGCGCTTTCCAGCAGCGGCCGCAGGTAGGTGCGCGCGGCCCCGTGTACGGAGTCGGCGGCGATCTTAAGGCCGGCTTTCTTTATGGCGCCCAGGTCCAGCAGCGAATTTATCTGCTTGCGGTAATTGCCGTGGAAATCCTCAACGCGGATTATCCCGGCCGCCACGCCGTGTTCGAAAGGGATGTTCTTGTCCACTTCGGCGTTGGTCAGGGCCTGCACCCTGGTTTCAAGGTTGTTCGTTATTTCCGAGATGGCGGGGCCGCCCCAGTAGGGCGTCCATTTAAAGCCGTTGTACTGAGCCGGGTTATGGCTGGCGGTGATCATTACGCCGCCGGCCGCGTACGTGCGCATCACTTCCCAGGCCACCACGGGCGTGGGGGTTTCCGTATCGGAGACCACCGCGGTTATGCTCTCCGCCGCTATGGCTTCCGCCACGGTCTTCGCGAAGTCCTCGGAGAGGTAGCGCGTGTCGTGGCCGATCACGATATGGGGCGTTTTTGGCGCCTGCGCGCCGTGGCGCTTCAGGTTCAGCAGGTATTCCTCGCCTTTGAAACCGTATTCTTTGTGCTCTTTAACGTGTTCCGCCACCGCATGGCTTACGCGGCGCAGGCTGGTAAAATTGAAATCTTCAGCGATAACACCCCTCCATCCCGAGGTGCCGAACTTAATGTTTTGGGTTGCCATAGGTATGAAATATAGCAAAAAGGGTTAAATAAAGCAAAATATAATAATAGGGGCCTTTTTCGGGGGTTTGGCGGGAAAGGACCGCGGCCGGGGCCCTCTTTTTTTGTAAAATATAGGCCGCATGCCACGCTTCCTCCTTCTTTGCGCCAGCTTATTCCTGCTGCCGGCTTTTTCTCCCGCGCAACTGTCCTCCCGGGACGGGGCGGAACCGCTGGAGCTCAGCGGCTATATCTCTTCCTGGACCCAGGACTGCGGCGGCGGCCGCTGTTCCCTGCCCAGGCCCGGCGTCGTAAACAGGCCGGTGCGCCTGCGCCTGGGGCTCCCTTCGGCCCCGGGCGAGGCTTCCGCCGCCGCCGCTTCAGAAAAGGACCTGCTGGAGACCGGGGGCGAACTTTCCGCCGAAATAAGTTTTTACGCCGTCTGCCCTTATGTCGGCCGCGGCGGCGCCGCGCAGCCGGGCGCCGGCACTTGCGCGGGGCGCTATTTCCAGGCGCAGGTCACCCTGTCCGGGACCGCGGAAGCTTTTTGTTCCGCCGCGCTGAACGACGCGGATTTTTCTCCGTGGCCGGTACTGATGTGCGCCGGCGCCGCGGGTCCGGGGCTCCGGGCGGGCGTCACGCTGCACCGCCGCCCGTTCTGAGCCCGGCCGCATACCAAGGAAAAAGATGAAAAAAGAAGAGCCGGATATTTTCGCCCGCGACTGGCAGCCTTCCGACGTCGCCGTGTATTTTTCCGCCCTAACCGCGGCGGACGAGGGCTACGCCTCGGGCGTGACCGCCTCGATGAAAAAAGATGGCGTGCGCGGCGACTCCGTTTCCGCCATGGAAGGCCGGCTCCTTGAAACTTTCGCCAGGCTTTCCGGGGGCAGGAAGGCGGTGGAAATAGGCGCGCTTTACGGCTACTCGGCGCACTGGATAGCGCGCGGGCTGCCCGAGGGCGGCAGGCTCTATTCCCTGGAAAAAGATCCCGCCTGCGTGCAACTGGCTAAAGAGGCCGTCGAGGCCTCGGGCCTGTCGCGCAAGGTGACCGTGATGGAAGGCCCGGCGAAGGACAGCCTGAAAACGCTTTCGAAGCTGGCGCCGTTCGACTTTTGCTTTATCGACGCGGAGCCGGAGCTGGCCCCCGATTACCTGCGCTGGGCGGCCGCCAACCTCAGGCCGGGCGGCGTGGCGCTGGCGGATAAGACCTTCCTCAAAGGCAGGCTCAGCCCCGGCGATATTTCCGCCGCGGACAATACGCGGGCCCGGGCCATGCGGGAATTCTTCCATGTCCTGTTCGATTCCGACAGGTTCGCTTCCGCGTCAGTGATCCCCACCGGCGGGGGATTCGCGGTAGGGATAAAGTGAAGAAAGGAACGATATTTTTGCTGGCCGTCCTGCTGGCGGCCGCCGCCTGTTCGCGGAGCGCCGACGAGCGGCCGCGCTACGCCAAGGCCGGCCAGCGCGCGCCCGGGCTGCGCCTGCCGAAACTCATCAACGCCCCGCTGCCCGAAGTTAAGACCTGGGACGACCTGAGGGGCCAGGCGGTGGTGCTGGAGTTCTGGGCCACCTGGTGTGAAAACTGCGTGGACTCCATCGCGCGCCTCAACGATCTCGCGGACAAGTTCAGCTCCGGCCCGGTGGTCTTCATCGCCGTTACCGACGAGACGGAGGGGGACGTGAAAGAGTTCCTGAAAACGCATCCCGTCCGCGGCTGGGTGGCCCCTGAAGCCGGCGCGGAAGTCTTCCGGTCGTTCAGGGTTTACGGCCGGCCGCACACCGTGCTGGTCACCAAAGACGGCCGGGTGGCCGAGATCACGAACCCCGGAGCGCTGACGGAAGAGAATATCAGGCGGCTTATGAGCGGCCAGGCCTCCGCCGGGAGCGCGGGCGGCGCGGCCGCGCCCGGCCCCGCGGCGGCGGTTCCGCTGGCCGAGTTTTATATTTCGGAGACGGCGGTGCACGGCGGGAGCGTGACCAGCGGCGGCAGCCGCCTGCAGGCTTCCGGAATGCCGCTCAAATACGCGCTCGATTTCGTTTTTGGCGAAGTCGCCAAGTTCGACGTTAAGCCTGAAGCCGCGCGCGCCATGGACGCCTATTACGACATGCGCCTGCATTTCCCGGAGGGCCGCGGGGAGAAGCTGAAGCGCGAGTTTTTCCTGAAGGGGCTTGAAACCGCCCTCGGCCTGAAGGTCAGGGATGTCCTGCGGGAGACGGAAGTTTATGTGCTGAAAGCCGCGCCCGGCGGCCCGGTAAATATAAAGAAGCGGAAAAACCCCGGCAACGCCAGGTTCGAAGGACAGACCTGCATAGTGGAGGGCGGCTCTTTCGCTACGCTGGGCGCTGCGCTGCAGGCCCGCCTGGGGGAACTGGTGCTCGATGAAACCGGCGTCGAGGGCAGCTATTCATACGCTTTTGATTTCAAGGACGGCGACAAAAAAGCCTTCAACTCGCAGCTGGGCAGCCAATTGGGGCTGAAGCTGGACCGCAAGCTCCGGAAAATACGCGTACTGGAGATCAGCCGGCCGGCACCATGAAAAGACTTTCCACCAAGCCCACTGTTTACCTTATAGACGGTTCGAATTTTTCCATGCGGGGTTCCGATACCGGCGGCCGCGGCCGGGCCGGCGGCGCGGAGGACGATTTTATCCAGTGGCTGGGCGAGGTCTCGCGCGCCGCGGCGCTGCGGGCTTCCTGTTTCCGCGTGGTCTTCGACGGCCCCTGCCGCCGGACGGGCCCCGCCGGGCCGGCGATAACCATCTATTACAGCGACTCCGAGCCCGCCGACGAACTGCTGGTGGAGCGCGGCTACTTCATGCAGAGCCAGGGCGTCCGGGCCATCATCGTGACTTCGGACAACGGCCTGCGGGCCCGCGCCGCCGCGGAAGGCGTAAAAACCCTTACCTGCGAGGCCTTCTCCGCCATGGCCGCGGCGGAACTGCGCAAAGAGTTGCGCTGAGCTTTGCCCCGGAAGGCGGCGCCGATCGCAGGATTAAATATACCGGCGCCTTAATAATTAGATAAAATAGAACAGCGGTATGCCGTGACCGGGCCGGGCGCGTACTGGGCGCAGTTCAGGCGGCCGGGCTGACTTGAGGTTTTCGCGAGGGCTTGTGGCGGAACTGGTAGACGCGACGGACTTAAAATTCGTTGGCCGCAAGGCCGTGTGGGTTCGAGTCCCACCATGCCCACATTAAACCGCCGCGGAGCGGGAATTTGATTTCTGGAGGTAAGACATGGGATTTGCTCCTATCGGGATAAAGCTTATATCGGCGGGCGTGGCCGCGGCCATCGCCGGAGGCGTGCTCCTTTCCTGGTGCAAGTGGACGGGCCTGGCGCTGCTGCTGCTCGGGCTGTTCTTCGCGTCTTTTTCCGCTTATTTCTTCCGCGACCCGGAGCGGCCGCGGGTCTTCGCCCCCGGCGAGATCGCCTGCCCCGCCGACGGCACCGTGCTCACCATAAAGAACGAAGGCACACCCGGCATAACCGTGATCCGCATTTTTTTGTCGGTGCTGAACGTGCACGTGCAGCGCGCTCCGATGGCCGGCAAAGTGGAGAAGGTGACGTTCACGCAGGGCAAGTTCGCCATAGCGTACAAGCCCGAGGCCGCGGATAACCAGCGCAACCGCATCCGCATCGCCGGGGCGGGCGGCCGGTTCGTGGATATCGAGCAGATAACCGGCTCCATCGCGCGCCGCATCGCCTGCTACGTAAAAGAAGGACAGGAGCTCACGGCGGGCGAACGCGTGGGGATGATCTATTTCGGCTCGCAGGTCGCCGTCTACCTGCCAGAGTCCGCGAAAATAACGGTAAAGCCCGGAGATAAAGTGACCGGCGCCGAAACCGTGCTGGGGAACTGGTAAGGACTTCTTATGACAGAAAATATCAACGAACTGCAGGTTAAGCCGAAGCGCATAGACATAGCCAAACTGAAAAAGACCGGGGCGGTGGTGCTGCCCTCCATTTTCACGATAACGAATATGGCCTTCGGGTTTTTCTCCATACTCGCCGCGTCGGAAGGCAAGTATGTGCTCGCCGCCTGGTTTCTGATCGTGTCTTATGTCATGGACATGCTCGACGGGCGCGTGGCGCGCCTGGTGCACGGGGAAAGCTCCTTCGGGGTGGAGATAGATTCCCTCTCCGACTGGATCTCCTTCGGCATCGCCCCGGCTTTCCTGATCTTCAAGTTCGTGCTCAAGGATTACGGCGTCTGGGGCTATCCCGTCGCTTTCCTGTACGTGCTGTGCGGCGCGCTGCGCCTCGCCCGCTACAACCTCAAGTCCCATTTCGGCGGCAGCTCGAAGGACTATTTCCAGGGCCTGCCCATCCCGGCCGCGGCCGGCATCCTCGTTTCTTTCGTGCTCGCCTACAGCATGATAGAGCAGGAGAGCGGCATGCGCAGCATAAAGATAGTGATGGACCGCATGCCGTTCGTGTACGGGCTCGTGCCGTTCATCGTGATAACGCTGGCTCTCCTCATGGTCTCGTCCGCGCCTTACGCGGCTTTCAAGGGCGACATGATGCGGCCCAGCTCGATACAGGGCATCCTGCTCATTACCGCGGTGCTGTCGATGATAGTGGCTTATCCGCAGGACGCGCTGTTCGTGTTCTTCTCGCTTTACGCTATTTCCGGCATCGTGGCCGGGATCTACGGGGCGTTCCGGAAGATCTTCAGGAGCAAGGAAGCGGTGGTTTAATACCGGCGGGCGCGCAGGCGCACGAAAGCCCGGGCCTTCGGAGCCCGGGCTTTTTTATCGCCTGCGGCCCGCTCTTATTTTCTGGGGAACAGCGGCGGGACTTGCTGCGGCTCCGCCCCGCCCGGCGAGGTCTTGCCCACGCCCAGCTGCAGGTGCATGCGGCTCGCCGTATCCGGCATGAAGGGGTCCAGCCAGCCCGCGATAAGGCGCAGGCACCAGATCAGTTCGTGCAGAAAAGGCGTGAGGGCTTCCGGGGCCGTTCTGGCCATCAGGCGCGGCTTTTTTTTGTCGACCAGCCGGTTAAGCAGGCCGATCCCCTGCCAGATCTTTTCCAGGGCCTCCGCGAATTGCAGGGCCTCCATGCTGCGGTACAGGTCCGGCGTCCAGGAGGAAAGCTCGCCGAAGGCCGCGGAATTTTCCGGCCTCTCCGGCAGGCGGTTGTCCAGGTGTTTCGCGGACAGGTCCATCACGAGGGCGAACAGGCTGCCCAGGTCGTTGGCCAGGTCCGAGTTATAGCGGCGATGAAAGGCTTCGGAGGAAAAATTGCCGTCGGAGCCGAAGGCGAGCTCCCGGAAAATAAAATAGCGCAGCGCGTCCACTCCGTAATCCTGCACCAGGTCTTCGGCTTTTATATAATTGCCGCGCAGCGTCGACATTTTGGACCCGTTTATGGTCCACCAGCCGTGCGCGTAAACCTTGCGCGGCAGCTCCAGCCCGAGGGCCATGAGCAGAGCGGGCCAGACCGCGCCGTGGGCCCGCAGGCCGTCCTTGCCGGCAATGTGCAAGTCCGCGGGCCATAGCGTCGGAAAATCCGGAGAGTCAGCCCCCGGGTTGTAGCCGGGGCCCGTGGCGTAGCCGAGCAGCGCGTCGAACCAGGCGCAGACGGTGTGCGCGGGGGCGGACCGGACCGGCACGCCCCAGGCGGTTCCGGAGCGGGAAACCGGAATGTCCCTGAGGCCGGCTTTTACGGCGGCGATAAGCTCCTGGGCGCGGCAGCGCGGGGAAAGAAAATCCGGGCAGCCGCGGTAATGTTCCAGCAGCGGCTCCGCGTATTTAGAGAGCCTGAACAGGTAGCGCTCGCCGCTGACGCGCTGCGCCGGGCGCAGGTGGACCGGACAATTATTTCCCTTAAGCTCGCTGCCGGCGTAGAAAGCGCCGCAGTCTTCGCAGTACAGCCCGTCGCAGGCGCCCCGGTAGATGTCGCCGCCGGCGACAAGTTTTTCGAACGCGGCCTGGACGCAGGCCTCATGCGCGGCGCCGGTGGTGCGGATAAAATTGTCGTGCTTTATGTTCAGGGTTTTCCAGAGGGAGCGGAAGTCCGCCGAAGCCCTGTCGCACCAGGCTTTCGGCTCCAGGCCGCTCTCCCCGGCGAGCTTTTCAACCCCGGCCCCGTGCTCTCCGGTGCCGGTCTGCAGGAAGACGGGAATGTCGCGCGCGCGCAGGTGCCGCGCCAGCACGTCGGCAGCCAGCGCGGTGTAGGCGTGCCCGAGATGGGGCCTGCCGTTAACGGAATAAAGCGGCGTGGTGATGTAATAGCGCTTCGTATTCATCGGCGGGGTCCCTACTCCGCGCCGGCGTCCAGCAGTTCCTCAAGCTTCAGCCCCGCCCTTTCACTTTCCAGCAGCGCCACTTCGAGAAGTTGCAGGTAGGAAACGTTGCGGTCCGCCATGCGGCGCAGCTCCAGCGTGCGGCGCAGCAGCGCGGTGTAGCGGTTCTTGGCCGGACCCGCGGCCGCGCTCCAGGCGTTGCGGATGCGCGTCAGCGCCAGCTCCAGCAGGGTTTTAACTTCTTCGCGCGCGAGGTGGCTGTCCCTGGGCAGGCCGGCCGCGAACTTGAAAGCCCGGGCGGGATCCCCGGCCCTGAGCTTGGACAGGCGCAGGATGATGCCGCGGGCTTCGGCCGCTTTTTCGAGCGAGCCCCGCGCCAGCGCGGCCAGCTTCCCGGCCTCGGCGGGCTCGGCGCCCTGGGCCAGCAGCAGGTCCTTTATGACGGCGCGGGGCAGCGGGCTGAATTCCACCGGGCAGCAACGGGAAAGTATAGTGGCCAGCAGCGAATTTTTTCTGGCCAGGGTAAGGATGATCACCGTGCCGGGCGGGGGGGCTTCCAGGGTCTTGAGCAGGGCGTTCTGGGCCTGGGGCACCAGGGCTTCCGCGTCGCGGATAATGAACACCTTCCAGGCGGAAAGCATCGGCTTCTGCTGGGTCCAGCGCGTAAGTTCGCGGACCGTGTCCACTTTTAAATTGGCGCTCTCATCCTCGTCGAGCAGGGCGGCCTGGAAGACGGTGTCCACGACGCGGATGTCGGGATGCGCGCCGCTTTTGGCCTGCAGGCAGGAGCGGCAAACGCCGCAGGCGTCCCCGCTCAGGGCGGACTCCGGGGCGGCCGCGGCGGCGGGCGCGGCGGGGGGCGGCGGTTCGGCTGTTTCAGGTTCCAGGGCGAACAGCCCGTCGGCCTCTTCGGGCGCCCGCGCGGCGGGCGCGGCTTCCACGAAAGGGACATGGGTGCAGTTAAGCGCCGCCGCGAATTCAAGGGCGGCGGGAAATTTGCCTACGCCGGCGGGGCCGTGGAAGATCATGGCCGGCGGCACGCGGCCGGTCTCAGCCAGCGAGCGCAGGTGTCGTATCGTTTTTTCCTGTCCGGAAATAGTTGAAAAAGACATCGTTCGTTCTTACTTCTTCCTGCTTGTTTTCCGGAGGACCTTTTCTACGCGGACCTTTATATCGGCGTGTATCTCCGCTATCGGCCGCCCGGCGTTGACGCGCGCGATCCCCGGTTTCAAGGCCAGCAGTTTATACGCCCTGTTAACCCGCCGGCGGAAACTGTCCGGCTCGCTTTCGATGCGGTCCGCGCCCCCGGCTCTTTCCGCGGCCCGCTCGCGCCGGGCGAAGATCTTGTCGGGGATGTCCATCACCACGGTCAGGTCCGGTTTAAGGCCCAGCGTGGCGATCGTATTGAGCGTTTCCACCGTGTTGAGCGGCAGGCCGCGCCCGTAGCCCTGGTAGGCGGTGGTGGAAAGGGTGAAGCGGTCGGAAATTATCACTTTGCCCGCTTTCAGCGCCGGGATTATTTTTTCGAGAGTGTGTTTTACGCGCGAGGTCTCGTAGAGGAAAAGCTCGGTCAGCGGCTCGATCCTGCTTTTGGGGTCCAGCAGTATCCTGCGTATTTTTTCCGAAAGGTAAGTGCCGCCGGGTTCGCGGGTGACCAGCACTTCGCGGCCAAGGCTTTCCAGCCAGGCCTTTAACAGCGCGGCCTGGGTGGATTTGCCCGAGCGGTCCGGCCCTTCCAGCACGATAAAAAGTCCTTGCTTCATGGTTACATTTTATAAAATCCGCCGGTCTTTGCGGCAAAATAAAAACCCCCGCGCTGCCGCGGGGATCTTTTGCGCGTGCGGCCGCCGGCACAGGCCGGTATCAGGAACATTCCGAATAGCCGCAGTCGTGGCAGGCGGGCCCGGAGCAGCCTGACTCGTAGCTTACGTTGGACGAGTAGCATTTCGGGCAGTACTGCGTGCGGGTGACTTCCCAGAGCTCCAGCTTCTCCTGCCCGTTCATTTCCTGGTCGCTGGCGATTATGCCCGTGCGCTTCAGGTGGCTCCTCAGCGCCACGGCGATGCCGTGCGCCACGGAGTTGATCCGGTTCTCTCCCAGCCCTATGGGCCTGTCGCCTTTCACGGAGTTCAGGTGTTTTATGATCCGCACCGGGTCGCCGCCTTCCTCGAGGTACTTCGACAGCAGGATGCCGATCAGCGAGGTCATGCCGCTGATCTCGGTGCCCAGCGGCGGCATGTTGGTGAACACCTGGTAGGGGCCGTGCTCGTTGTAGTTCACGTGGATATGCAGCGGCCCGTAGCCGGTCTTGAGCTGGAAATACTCGGAGGATACGCCGAAGGAATGATAGGGCGCCTTTTTCTTTTTTGTCTTCGCCTGCGGCTGCGTGCCCGGAGTAATGTTGAGCACCTGCTGCGCCTTGCAGCCGTCGCGGTAGACGGTGAGCCCTTTGCAGCCCAGCTTGTAAGCCAGCAGGTAGCAGCTCTTGACGTCCTCGGTCCTGGCCGTCGCCGGCATGTTGATGGTTTTTGAAACCGCGTTGTCCACGTGTTTCTGGAAGGCGGCCTGTATCCGCACGTGGTTCTCTATGGAGACGTCGTGCGCCGTGGGAAAAAGTTCCTGTATCTGCGCCGGGATCTCCGGTATGCCGCGCACCGCCTTGTGGTTGGCCTCCACTTTTTTCCACAGGGCTTTTTCCTCCAGCCCGAAATAGTTGTGCTTCTGCGCCAGGCGCTTGAAAAGCGGGTTGACCTCGAAGTAAGTGTCTTTGGCGTCCGGGTCCTGGTTGTTCTTTATGGCGTCCAGCGCGCGGGCGTTGTAGCGCGTGTAGGCGATGGCGAAGAACGGCTCGATGCCCGAGCCCTGCAGGCCCGCCGCTATGGCGATGGTGCCGGTGGGAGCGATGGTGGTGCGCGCCGCGTTGCGGGGCCGGGCGGCGGCGCCCCTGAAGTGCGGGCTTGCCGCGTCGTAAATGGAATCTTTCCAGTTCGGGAAGACGCCGCGCTCTTTCGCCAGGCTTTCCGACGCTTCAAGGGCTTTCGCGTTTATGAATTCCATCACTTCGCCGGCTTTCTTCAGGCCTTCGGCGCTGTCGTAAGCCAGGCCCAGTTTTACCGCGGTTTCCGCCCAGCCCATGATGCCCAGCCCGATCTTGCGGTTGGTCTTGGCGATCTTCTCTATCTCGGGCAGGGGGTAATTGTTGATCTCTATCACGTTGTCCAGGAACCTGACGGCTTTGCGGACCACCTCCGCCAGGCGGTCCCAGTCCATTTTCCCGCGGGTCAGTTCCCCGGCGACGAAGTTCGCCAGGTTGATGGAGCCCAGGTTGCAGGATTCCCAGGGCAGCAGCGGCTGCTCGCCGCAGGGGTTCGTGCTTTCTATCTGGCCCAGCGCGGGCGTCGGGTTCGAGTTGGTGGCGTTTATGCGGTCCATGAAAACAATGCCGGGGTCCCCGGTGCCCCAGGCGCAGTCGACCATGGCGTTGAAGATCTCCCTGGCCTTCAGGGAGCCGGCGGCGCCGCCGCTGCGCGGGTTCACCAGGTCGAAGGTGGCTCCGGTCTCCACGGCTTTCATGAATTTATCGTCTAGGGCCACGGAGAGGTTGAAGTTCTCCAGCACCCCGGGCTGGGATTTCAGCGCCAGGAATTCCTTTATTTCCGGGTGCCAGTAGGGGAGGATGCCCATGTTGGCGCCGCGCCGGGTTCCGCCCTGCTTCACCACGTCGGTCAGCTTGTCGAACAGCTTCATGAAGGAGATGGCGCCGGAGGCCACGCCGTGGGTTTTCTTTACGGTATCGCCCTTGGGCCGCACGCGGCAGAAGGAAAACCCGGTGCCGCCGCCGGATTTCTGGATCAGGCTCTGCGCGGTCAGGGCCTTGGCTATGCCTTCCATCGAGTCGGGCACGGGCAGCACGTAGCAGGCGGAAAGCTGCTGCAGTTCGCGGCCCGCGTTCATCAGGGTGGGGGAATTGGGCAGGAAGTCGAAAGCGGCCATCAGGTCGTAAAAACCGGCCTGGGCCCTGTCCGCCAGTTCGCGCGCGGCGTCCACGGTTTTGCGCGCGCGCTCCAGGTTGGCCACCAGTTTCAGGAAATTGAGCTCCCGTTCCGAGGATTCGGACAGGCCTTCATGGAACAGGAGGGTGCGGCCGCCGCCTTCCGCGGCGGGGGTCTCCAGCGTCCGGCAGCGCACGCCTTCGAATACGCCCCAGCCGGCGGCGGCGGGATGGAACAGGATCTCCGAAAGGGCGATGTTGCCGGCCACCCGCTCGAAGAGCTCTTCGACGGTGTTCTCGTCGCGGAGATACTTGTCCTTTATAACTTTCGCCTGATTCTCGCCGATGGTTATTTTTTTCTTTTCGGGGATAATGGGTTTCATGGTGGATTGCCGCCGCCCGTGCCGTCATTGCCGCAAGTCCTTCAGGGAAAAGCCCCGCGGGGGTTACGCGTTAAGTTCTGCTGAAAAGTCGTGGACTGACTTTAATCTATCAATCCTGAGTTTTCCTGTCAACTGCCCCGCCGTAAAACAATTATTTAATCTAAATGTAACCTTTAGTTGACGGCCCGGCGCCTATAATTAATAGGCAGGCGGCGCGCGCGGCGGTTGAAAGACAGTGCCGGCAAATTGCACAATGTCTTACACGGAGTTTAACTATGAACGAGAAATTCGACGAATCCTCCCTTAACGAAGCGGCCATCAACGACGTTGAAACGGCCCGCCTGGCGCTGCGCTGGGCGCTGGACAAGATCCGCGTCCTGCATGAAGACGAGCTTAAATCCCGCCAGAACCTGCAGGAAAAAAGCAGCCAGGTGTCCTTTCTCGAGAACCAGCTTAAAACCAAGACCGCCGACATAGAGCGCGCGAACAGGTCCCACGACGAAGAAATAAAATCCCGGCAGGATTCTTTGGAGCACCAGTTCCGCTCCAGGCTCGAGCGCATGGCCGAGCGCGAAAAAGAGCTGGAGGAGAAGATCTCCAAGCACGAGGAGATGCTCAAGGTAAAAGAGGCCCGGCTGCAGGAAGATTACCAGAAGAAATCAGAGGAGCTGCGCTCGCGGTGGGCGCAGGTGGAGGGGGAACTGTGGCAGCTGCGCCAGGAGCAACTGGCCAAGCAGCAGGAATTCGAGCGCGTTTACGGCGCGCGCCTTGAAGGCGAGAAGAAAAAATTAGCGGAGGAAACGGAGGCCGCGAAAGCTTCCCTGGAACAGAACTACCAGCACCGGGCGGAGGAGCTGGAAAAGAGGGAGCGCAGTTCGGCCGAGGAACTGAAAAAGCAGGAGGTCATGCTCAAGTGGGCTAGGGACAGCTGGCAGAAAGATACCGAAGACCGGGAACGCGCCCTTAAGCAGAAGGACCTTGAGATCGATAAGAAGATCCTGGAGAAGAACCAGGAGATCGACAATTTTAAAGTACAGATCTCGCTGCTGGAAAAGCAGCTGAGCGACCTGCCCGAGGCCGTAAGGCGCAGGGACGAGGACCTCGCCCGCTATAAAGACGCGATGAAAAGCCTCGAGGGCGTTATCGGCGCGCTGGAAGAGGAAAAGAAGAACCAGCAGGCCGCCTACGAGGGCCGGCTGGCGAAACTGGACCTGGGGATAGAGGCCGAAAGAACGCGCTACCGCGAGATGGAGGCGGAGATCCCCCGCCGCCTGAAGATCGCCGTAGAGCATGAGCGCAACCGCCTGGCGGAAAAGCTGCAGGAGATAGAGCGCGGCTACAAAGAAGACCTGGGCAAGCGCCAGGAAGAAATTGAATACCTGCAGCGCAACCTGAAAACCTTCGAGGAAACCATCAAGGCCCTGCAGACGGACCGGGATGCCCTGTCCCAGAAGGTCGGTCAGTGGCAGGCGCAGTATAACGCCAAGCTGGAAGAAGTGGCTTTCCGCGAGCGGCAGCTGCAGTCCGAGTACGAGGTGCGTCTCCAGGTGGAAACGGAGAAGCACACCCGCGACCTGCGCGCCGAGCTGGAAGCGGCCGGGCGCATTTATGAGGACAGCCTGCGTCTTAAAACCGAGGAAATAACGCATCTCCGCCGGGAGATGGACGAGCTTTCCAAAGAGCGCTCCGCCGGCCGGGAGCTGGCGGCCGCCCTGCGCCGCGAACTGGAAACCGCGGCCGAGCGCCATCTCTCCGAAACGGCGTCCCTGAAGCTTAAGCTCAAGTCGGAATACGAACAGCGTGCCGCTGCGGACATCGCCGAGGCGCGCCAGGAGGCCGCCGCCGAGAAACAAAAATTCGCCTCGATACTTGAGGAAAAGACGGCGGCCGCCGCGGCCGCCCTGGAGCGCAAGGAAGAGGCTCTTAACCTGCTGAAGCTGGCGCTGCAGAAGTCGGGCGAAGAGATGAAGCTGGCGCTGGCGGAGGAAAAGGCCAGGAGCGCGGCGGCGATAGAAGAGAACGCGCTGCGCAGCGCGGAAACGCTGAAACTGCGCGATGACAAGATAGCCGAGCTTTCCCGCGCTTTCGAGGCAAGCCGGCTGGAAAAAGAGGAGCTGCTGCTGCTGGAGCGCCAGCGCCTGGAAAGGCTTTACACCGAAAAAGAAAAGGCCATGGACGCCGAGCTTGCGGCCCGGGACGCGGAGGTGCTGCGCGCCAGGGAAGCCCTGGGCAAGGCGGCCGCCGAGAAAGAAGCCCTGGCTTCCGGGTTCAACGCCGAACGCCGCGCGCTTACGGAGAAACTGGCCGCCATGTCCGCCCGCCTGTCCGAAGAAGAGACTTCGGCCTCGTTCAAAGTGGAGACGGCCGTGCGCCGCGAGGTGGCGCGGTATACCGAGATCGTCGAGCGGAAGAATAACGAGCTCGAGTCCGCGGCGCAGGTGCGCCAGGCCCAGGAGACGGCCTACCGCAAAACGCTGGAGGACTTCAGGGAAAAACTTTCCGACACTGTGGGCCGTTTCGAGATCCTTAAGAAAACGGCCGAGGACCGCCAGTTGCAGGTTTCAGCCGTCCAGCTGGAACTGGCCCAGGAGCGGAAAAGCGCCGAGGAGGCCGCCGCGCAGCTTTCCGCCAGGCTGGCCGCCAGGGAGAAGGATTATAAAGCGCTGCGGACCGAGTACGAGGACTTCAAGGCCGCCTTCGAGGACGAGGTCCAGGTAAGGGAGAAGAAGTACGACGACGTTATGCTGAAACTGCGGGCTTCGGAAGAGCAGAAAGGTTCCAAGGATAAACAGCTCGAAGCCCTGAAGCGCGACGGCGAACTGCTGCGCTCCGAACTGCTGCGCCACGACCGCGAGGCGGCCGAAATAAAGGCCGCGGCGGCCAAAGCCCTCGAAGCCGAGCGCAGGGAGCTGCGGGCGGCCAATGAGCGCCTGGCGGCTGAATTCGCGCAGAAAGAGAAGACGCTGCTCTCCGAGGTCTCGGTCTTCCGTGATGAGGCCAGCGCCAACGAGATCTCCGCGGAAAAATTCCGCGCCCTGGCGGAAGAGGCCGGCCGGAATATAGAGCGCCTGCGCGCCGTGCTGGAAGAAGAGCGCGCCAGGAAAGCCGGCGGAGTTGAGCGCGAAGAGTATGAGCGCCGGCTAAAAGAACTCGCCGCCAGGGAGGCTGCCCTGGAGGAGCGGGTTAAAGCCTCCGAGAAAGGGCACGGGAAGTGAGCGGCCGGCGCGCGTGAACCGCCGTCAGCCGGCCGCGTAACTCAGCCAAAAAACAACCCCCGGGTTCCTGAACGGAACCCGGGGGATATTTTTTTGTCGCTTAGAAGCTCAGCCCGCGCGGCGCGGTTACTGGAGCTCGTCCGTGTTCGTGCCGCCGGAGAAGGCGATGGTGTTGCCGGGCACGGTATAGGTCAGCTTGTAGCCGCCGTACCGCTGGGGCAGCACGCCGCCGGCGCGCGCGACACGCTGCGCTTCAATGGTATAACCGGTGGTTCCTACCAGCGTTATGGTATAGGTGAAGTCACCCATCGTGCACGTTGCGCCGGCGCAGGCGGAGCCGTCGGAGGCGGTGAAGGTCTGGTCCAGGTCGGGGAAGGTGGCCGTGTAGCCGCCCATCCTTGCCTGGTAGCTTTCCTGCGCCGAGGCGATGCCGCCGAAGATGCTGTTGGGCGCGGAGATCCTGGATCTTTCCACGACCTTGAAATACTGCGGTATGGCGACCGAAGCCAGCACGCCGATGATGAGCACGACGACCAGCAGTTCTACCAGCGTGAAGCCCGATCTTTTTGCGATTTTCATAACCCCTCCGTTAATGTGCGAATTGTACTATGAGATAGTGTAGCATACCGGCACGCGCTTTGCGTGTATATAATGTGTGCTTTTCGTGAAGTTTGTAACGCTGCTTTTTAGGAAGGTTCTTCCCATTTATAGCCCAGGCCTTCCACGGTTACCAGGCAGTCCTGCATTTTTTTCAGGTTCTTCCTGAGGTTTTTCATGTGGGTGTCGATCACGCGGCTGGTGTGTTCGTAGGGCCGGCCCCAGACCCTCTCCATAAGGAACTGGCGGGTCATCACCCGGCCGCTCTTTTTTACCAGCAGGTAAAGGATCTCAAATTCCTTGGGGGGCAGGTCCAGGAGCTTGTCCGCTATGCGCGCTTCGTGCCGGGGATAATTTATCTCAAGCTCCCCGGATGTTATGACTTCCTCTACCCCGTCCCTCTCGCTGCTGAAAAGGCTGCGCCTTATGAGGGCTTTTATCCGGGCCAGGAACTCGGCGGGGCTGAAGGGCTTTGTCATGTAATCGTCGCCGCCCAGCTCAAGGCCCAGGACCTTGCTGACCTCGGTCCGGTCCGTGGTCAGGAATAAGATCGGCGCAAGCCGCGACGGACCTTCCGAGGAACGCACCTGGCGGCAGAAGTCCAGCCCGCTCATGCCGGGAAGCCGCAGGTCCACCACCATCAGGTCCGGGGTGAACTTGGCCAGCGTGGCGATGGCTTGTTCCGCCGTGGTGCAGGTGAGCACGTTGAAATTTTCCAGCTCAAGCCGCTCCTTCACGGATTTCAGCAGCGAGAGTTCGTCGTCTATTACCAGTATCGTCTGTTTCGCGCGCATAATGTCAAGCAGGAATGAAGGCCGTGAAGACGCTGCCTTTTCCCTCTTTGCTTTCCACTTCTATCCTGCCGCCGTGCTGTTCGAGAATGTATTTGGCGATGAACAGCCCGAGCCCCGTTCCCTGCCTGGCCGCGGGATAGCCCCGTTTGCCGTGGGTGATCCGGTAGAATTTTCCGAAAATGTTGCCCATCTCCCTGGCCGGGATGCCTACGCCGGTGTCGCAGACCCGCACTTTCTGCCAGCCGGGCGCGGCCTCGATGAACACTTCGACCGAGCCGGAATTAGTGAACTTTACCGCGTTGCCTATGATGTTCGACAATACCTGGTAAAGCCTGTCCGGGTCCCCGCGCGTGTCCGGGATCTCTGCCCCCACTATCAATTCAAGTTTCAGCCCCTTCTGCTCCGCGTAGGCTTTGAACGCCCGCACCGAGCGGTCGGCGAGCTCTTCGAGGTTCACCGCTTTTACGTCCAGCGTCATTTTCCCGGATTCTATTTTGGCGAGTTCCAGCAGAGAGTCTATATAGCGGTTCAGCCGCTGGGAATGCTCATTTATGGAGACTACCTGCTCGGGGATCTTCCCGTATTCGCGGTTCGCGGCCAGCTTCTGTATTATGTCGGAGCAGAGCTCTATGCCCGTCACCGGCGAGCGCAGGTCGTGGGTTATGCTGGAAACAAAATCCTGCTTCATGTCGGATACTTCCTTGAGCTTGACCGCCATGTCGTTGAGCTCGGAGGCCAGCCGGCCCATTTCGTCCTTGCTCGTAACGGGGATCCTGTGGTCGAAGCGGCCGGACCCGATCATGCGCGCGCCTTCCGCCATGGACTCGATCGGGGCGAAGACGACGCGGGTTATGATCAGCGTTCCCGCGCAGCCTATGGCGAAAGCTATGGAAAGTATTATAAAGAAGCTGGCCGAGGAATGGCGCAGCGAGGAATCCATTTCCTGGCCGATGAGCTGGGTCGAGAAATCGACGTGGGCCGTGATCTGCTTTTTCTTCGAGTTCTTGGCGCTGAGGGAGGCTTTCAGCGTGCCAACTCCGTCGTCGCTCTGCGTTTCCCACCGGCCTATGCGCGGGGCGGGGAACTCTTTGAAGCGGTAAGGAAGAGGGAGCGGGAACGGGCGGTAGTACGTGTCGTTCATGAATAACCTGCCCCGGGAATCGCTGCACGAGACCTGGATGATCTCCGGGGTTTTCAGGAACGTTTTGAAATACCGGTAGGCGGACGAACTGCCGGGAGTATCGGATATTTCCTTGCACACCTCCGACATCGCCAGCAGGATCTGGATGTTTTTTCTCTGGCTGTTGGCGGAGATGGACGACAATTCGCTGTGCAGGAACAGGAAGGCCATTACCGCGGAGACCGTGGTAAGCAGGGCGAGCATGAAGAGGATAAGCTTGCTGCGTATACTCATTAAGGCTCTCCGCCGGGATGAAAGGGGGAAGGAGATGTGCGCCCGGCGCGATTCGAACGCGCGGCCACTCGCTTAAAAGGCGAATGCTCTACCCCTGAGCTACGGGCGCATGACTGCAACTTTGCAACACCGTAATTATACAACAAAAATAGATTTTCACGAAATGCGGGACGTCAGCGCCGGAATTTTTCCGGCGGGACGCCGCGGGTCCGGGCTCCCGCGAAGGCGCGCGGCCCGGCCGCGGGAGGCGGCTTTGCCGGCCGCGGAAATTGGGTATAATATACGGCAATGGCTCCCCGGAAAAAATTCAAGGTCAAGATCCGCGTTAAAGTCCGCAACCGGCTGCTGCGCAGCGGCGGGGCGGCCGCCGGGATAGTGCTGGGGCTGGCCCTGGCGGCCTGGCTTTCGGGGGAGTCGCTCAAGGCTTCGCGCCGGTTCTTTGAAAGCCGCCTGACGGCTTTCCGGCCCGTTTCGGTCGCGGTCTATTGCCCGGCGCCTGAGGCTGCCGCCTCGGCCCGCGAGCTGCTGGCCCGCGCGGTCGATTCTCCGCTTACCGCGGCGCGCTGCCGGGAGCTGGCTGCGGAACTGAAACGCCTGCACCCCGCGCTGGCGTCCGCGAGCATTTCCCGCAATTTTTTCACCGGCAAGGCGGCGGTGCACGCCGCGGTAGAGCCCGTCGTCGCCCCGCTGCTGCTCGACGGCACCACCGTCTACCTCGGCGAGACGGGCAGGCTCATGCGCGAGAATCTTTCCGGCTCCCTCTCGCCCGCCTTCGTCACGGAAGTCCACGGCGCGCCCGGCCCCGCCCCCGCCCTGGTCAAATTCCTGCGCGAGATCAGCCCCCTGTCCGGCTCGTTCCCGTCAAATCCGGTAAAGCTTGACTGCGAACTGGCCGAAGGGACCTGCGCGTTCACCCTTGCGGACCGCACGCACGTTTTGTGGGGCGGATTTGAATTCACCGGACTAAAAGTATTAAGATTAAGCGAAGTCCTTAAAGATGCCGCGGCAAAACGCGGCGGCCCGCTGCGGGTAGATTTAAGAAGTTTCAATGAAGGCAAGATTTTTGTTTCCGCGCCACGGTAGCCGTCCCTCCCCGAGGGCGGTTCAAGCCGGCCGGCATCCTGGAGCTCTATCATATGGGAAAATCTGAAATTATCGCCGGGCTCGATATGGGCTCCTCACGCGTCACCTGCGTCATCGCCGAGCGCGACGAAGAGCATAACAAGATCCGCATCCTGGCCGGCGCTTCCGCCCCCTGCAAAGGGCTCAAGGGCGGCGTTGTCGTCAATATCGAGGAGACCGCCCGCGCCATCGAGCACGCCATGGACGCGGCCGAGGGCAAGGCCAACGAGGTGGTGGGCGAAGTTTACCTCGGGGTCCGCGGCTCGCACATACAGGCTTTCGACAACAAGGGCGGCTACAACATCGCCCGCACGGACAAGGAGATAACCGGCGAGGACGTTTCCAACGTCATCGAAAGCGCCAAGACGGTGCCGCTGTCCTCCGACCGGGAGATCCTGCACGTTATCCCCCAGGGCTTTTCGCTGGACCGCCAGCGCGGGGTGCCCAATCCCATAGGCATGGAAGGCGCGCTGCTGGAAGTCGGCGTCCACATCGTTACGGCTTCGACCCCGGTGATAAACAACCTCGTGAAATCCGTGTTCAAGGGCGGTTTCCGCGTCGCCGATACTATTTATACCCTGCTCGCCATCGGCGAGCTGGTGGTTTCCGAAGAAGAGAAGGACCTGGGCTGCCTGCTTATCGACACCGGCGGCCAGACCACCTCCATCGCGATCTACTCCGAGGGCAGCATCCATTTCTCGAAAGAGATCCCGATGGGCGGCGACAATGTAACGCGCGATATCGCTTACGGCCTGGGCACCACCATGGCGGCCGCCCAGGAAATAAAGGAAAAGTTCGGCGCGGTCTTCTCCAACATGGTGGAAGAAGACAAGATGATAAGCGTCACCCGGCTGGACGCCAGGACCAAGAGAGAGGTTAAGCCGCGCGACCTGCTGGACTTCATCCAGCCCCGCGCCGAGGAAATTCTCGAGAAGATCAACCAGGCGGTGCAGAGCTCCAACTACGCGGAACTGCCAGGGGGCGCCATCCTTACCGGCGGCGGAGCCCTGCTCAAGGGAATGCCCGAAGCGGCGGAAGAGCTGCTGGACCTCAGCCAGGCCCGCCTCGGGATAGCGGCCCAGGAAATACTGCAGTGCCCCGAAGAGTACCTGACCCAGCCCTACCTGGGCGCCGTCGCGCTGGTCTGCTATCCGCATTTAAAGACCTGGAACACCGACGTGCCGGGCACCACCAGGGCCGGCTCCGTGGAGAAAAAATTCTGGCGCTGGTTCAAGGACCTATTCTAATGCCCGACACAAGAATACGTTATAACAGGGATTTCCGCGGCCGCGAGGCCGTAATAAAAGTGCTGGGCGTGGGCGGCGGCGGCGGCAATACCATAAACCGCATGGTGGACGCCGACGTGCGCCTGGTCGAGTTCCTGGCGGTGAATACGGACGCGCAGGACCTGCGCCGCAGCAAAGCGCCCAACCGCATCCAGATAGGCGAGAACCTTACCAAGGGCCTGGGCGTCGGCGGAGATCCCGCCCGGGGCCGCGAAGCCGCGCTGGAGTCCATAGAATTAATAAAGGAAGCCGTCGGCGACGCGGACCTGCTGTTCATCACGGCAGGCATGGGCGGCGGCACCGGGACCGGGGCCGCGCCCGTCGTGGCGCAGATGGCCAAGGAGATCAACCAGGACGCCCTGGTGGTGGGGGTGGTCACGCGGCCTTTCAATTTTGAAGGCAAAGCGCGCGCCGACCTGGCCGAGGCCGGGATCGCCGAACTGCGCAAGCACGTGGACTGCCTGCTTATCATCCCCAACGAGCGCATTCTCCCCGAGGTGGGCCGCGATACCACCAGCGAAGTCGCTTACCGGCTGGCCGACGACGTCCTGCGGCAGTCCATCCAGGGCATTTCCGACGTGATAACCACCGCCGGCGCCATAAACGTCGATTTCGAGGACGTCAGGAAGATAATGGCCAAATCCGGCGAAGCGCTGATCGGCATAGGCCGGGCGTCCGGAGCCAACAGGCACCTGGACGCGGCCGGGCAGGCCATGCATTCCCCGATGCTCGAGAGCGCGGTGATAACCGGGGCGAAGGGCATCCTGGTGAATTTCACGAGCTCCAACAACATCAAGCTGGTGGAAATAAACGACGCGATGGATTACATCACCAAGTCGGCCCATCCCGAGGCTTCTATAAAACACGGCCAGGTTTTCGACGAGACGATGGGCGATGAACTGAAGATCACGGTGATCGCCACGCGGTTCCCGGAGAAGCGCAGCGAACTCGCCGGGGACCTGGCGCGCATCAAGGCCAGGGGGCAGCGCCGGCGCCTCGACGACGATTTCGCTCCGGACCCGCAGCAGGCGCTGTCCGCCTGCGCGGACAACCTGGACAAGCCGGCCTATCTGCGCAGGCAGCCCGGCGCCAGGAGACTTAAATAGAACTTGGAAATCCGGCGCGGCGTCTTCCGGGGGAACTATGGCTATAAATCTCAACCTTTTGCTTAAAGTAATGGTGCAGAATAAGGCCTCGGATACGCATATCCGCGGCGACTCGGCCGTCTTTCTGCGCATCAACGGGGTCATCACCCCCATCAATTCCTCCAACATGACGGAGAAGGAAGTGGAGGATATGGTGTTCCCGCTGATGAGCCCCAGGCTGAAGAACATCTTCGCCGAAAAGCACGAGGCGGATTTTTCCTTCGACGGCGGCGAGCTGGGCCGCTTCCGGTTCAACGTCTTTACCCACAAAGGCAAAATAGGCGTAGCCATACGCCACATCCCGCTCGTGATCCCCACTTTCGAGCAGCTGCGCCTCCCCATAGAGTCCATCAAGAAGCTCCTGGCCAACGAGCGGGGCCTGATCCTGGTCACCGGCATCACCGGCTCCGGCAAAACTTCGACGCTGGCCTCCATGATCGAGTACCTCAACCAGAAATGGGACGCGCATATAATAACGATCGAGGACCCGATCGAGTTCTCTTTTACCGAGAAGAAATGCATCATCAGCCAGCGCGAACTGGGTTGCGATACCACCAGCTTCGTGGAAGCTCTGCGCGCCGCGATGCGGCAGGACCCCGACGTGATCCTGGTGGGCGAAATGCGCGACCTGGAAACCACCCAGGCGGCCATAACCGCCGCCGAGACCGGGCACCTGGTGTTCGCCACCCTGCACACGATGAACGCGGTGCAGACCATCTCCCGGATAGTGGATATGTTCCCGCCGCACCAGCAGGTGCAGATCCGGATGCAGCTTTCCGAAAGTCTCAAGGGCATAATTTCGCAGCGCCTGCTGCCCTGCACCAAGGGCGGCCGCATCCCGGCGGTGGAGATCATGTGCGCTACGCCGCATATCAAGAAAATGATCGCCGAGAACTCGGTGGAGTCCATAACCCAGGCGATAAGCAAGGGCGGCTTCTACGGCATGCAGAGCTTCAACCAGGCCCTGGTCCGGATGCATAAGGACGGCATGGCCAAGCTCGAGGATATCCTCCAGTCCGCTTCGAACCCGGACGACGTGCTGCTGGCCATAAAAGGCATCGAGCAGGAAACTGACTCCAAGTGAGCGCCGGAAAGTTTTAATATTGTCCCAAAAGGAAGGCACCTATGTTCGCTGAAGGCTATATCGGCATAGCGGGGATCATCGGGGTGGGGAAGTCCACCCTTACCATGGAGCTGGCCAAGGCTCTTAATTTCGAGCCGGTCCTGGAGGAGGTGGGCGGCAACCCTTACCTGGAAGGCTTTTACGGCGACATGAAGCAGTACGGCACCATCATGCAGATCTGGCTGCTCAACCACCGCTTCCGCCAGCACCGGGAATTCGTTTCCCGCATAAGCCTCGGCAAGATCCGCGGCGTGGTGCAGGACCGCACCATCTGGGAAGACACGATCTTCGCCCGCATGCTCAACCAGCATCCGGATAAAATAATTTCGGACATGGATTACAACACCTACCTGGACCTGTTCGACAATATGGTGCTGCGCGAAATGGTCTACCCGCAGCTGATGATCTTCCTCGACTGCCGCGTCGAGACTTCCATCGCGCGCATCAAGTCCCGCGGCCGCAACATGGAAAAGAGCATCGACCCTTCGTACCTGAAAAGCCTGCAGGAGAACTATTACGAATTCATCGAGGAGATGGAGGACGCCGGCGTGCGCATCCTGCGCCTCAACTGGGAAAGCTACCAGCCGATCAGCGAGGTGGCGCGCCTGGTGCACGAGTATTCGCTCAAGCCTTCCAACTTCACTAAATGGGTGCGCCCGCTGCGCAAGCTGGGCCTGGACAACAAGGCGAACCTGCCGAATAAAGTGGCGGTGGCCGGGTGACGCCGAGGGCGAAAGGCATAGTCATCGCCATCGACGGGCCCGCGGGCGTCGGCAAATCCACCGTCGGCAAGATGGTCGCCGGGCGGGTGGGCTATAGCTTTATCAGCACGGGGAAAATGTACCGGGCGCTGGCCTGGAAGGCCCTGGAACTGGGGCTGGACCTGGAGGACGACGGCGCCCTGGTGAAACTGGCCGGCGCGCTGAACTGGACGTTCCCCGCCGCCGGCGGGGCCGAGGCCGGCGTCGCGCTGGACGGCCGCCTCCTCGGCAACGAGCTTACCGACGAGCGCGTGGGCAAAGCCAGCTCCGGCATAGCGCGGTTCTCCGGCGTAAGGCTGTTCATGCTCGGTATGCAGCGGCAGGCCGGGCTGGCCGGCGGCGTGGTCATGGAAGGGCGCGACATCGGCACCAACGTTTTTCCCGACGCCGAACTCAAGATCTATCTCGACGCCTCGCCCGAGGCCCGCGCCGTACGGCGCGTCGGGCAGCTGCGCGCGCAGGGGGTGGAGGCCGACTACGCCCAGATCCTCGACTTTATCATAAAGCGCGACGCCCAGGATAAAGGCCGCAAAAACAACCCGCTCACGCAAGCCCCGGGGGCGCATTACCTGGATTCCACCTCGATGCCCAGGGAGAGCGTGGTGGACTCTATCGTGGCGCTGTTCCGGGCGGCGGCCGCAGGGGGGCTCTGAGCCCGTGATAAAGCTGTCCCTGGACCTCGTCTTCTGGTTTTTCCGGATCTTTTTCCGGATCTTCAACTCCATTACCGTAATAGGCCTTGAAACGGTGCCCCGGACCGGCCCGCTGATAATAGCCTGCAACCACCTTTCGAACGTGGATCCGCCCGCCCTGCTCTCTCATACGGCGCTGGTGCGGCGGGTCAACGTGATGGCCAAGAAAGAGCTTTTCTCCATCCCTGTCCTGGGCTGGTTCATCCTGCGGTGGGGGGCTATCCCCGTCGACCGCGCCAAAGCGGGGGGGGACCTGGGGGCGCTGCGCGGCTGCCTGGCCGCCCTTAAGCGGGAAGGGTGCCTGACCATTTTCCCGGAGGGCACCCGGGCCAAGGGGCGCAAGCTGCCGGCCAAGTCCGGAGTGGCCTTCCTGGCGCACAAATCCGGGGCCCCGGTGCTGACCGCCAGAATTTTTAACAGCGATAACTTCTTGAAATTAGGTAAAATAACAATTAAGTACGGTACGGTGCGGCGCTTTGAGCCGCCTGCCGGAGCGGACCTTAAGACCGCCTACGCGCAATTTTCTGAATCGCTGATGTCGGACATTTTTTCAATAACCAAGGAGTAGTACCCCATGGAAACCAACGAAACCCAGCATATCGAAGACCAGGACAAGAAAGAGGAAGGCGCGGCCCCGGCGGAAGAGCAGGCGCCTCTTCCCGTGGAGAGCGAAGAGTCCATGGCGGACCTGCTGAAGGCGCAGGCCGAGGTTTCCGGGAAAGTTTATTCCAGGGACATCGTCACCGTGAAAGTGGTGCAGGTTAACCAGGAATTCGTTTTTGTCGACATCGGCGAGAAGAAGGAAGCCGTGATCCCGTTCTCCGACTTCCAGGACGAGAAAACCCCCGAGCCCGGCGACGAGGTGCAGGCGATCCTCGAGAAGAAGGGCGGCGAAGGCCGCAACACCATCCTGTCCCACCGGCGCGCGCGCGAGCGGGCGGCGATAGCGGCCGCCCGGGCGATGTTCGAAGCCAAGGAACGGGTTAAAGGCAGGGTTACGGAAGCCGTAAAAGGCGGCTATATCGTGGACATCTCCGGCGTCAGGGCGTTCATGCCCCTTTCGCTGTCGGAACTGGGCGGGGCCCATAAGCATTACCTGCCGCCCGGCGCCAAAGTTAAAATTTACATAACCGACTTCAACGAAAAAGAGCGCAAGATCGTGGTCTCCCGCCGGCAGGTGCTGGAAGAGGACGAGAAACTGCGGCGCGCCCAGGTGCTGGGCGAAGTGCGGCCCGGCGATATCGTGCGCGGCGTGGTGTCCAAGGTCACGGACGAGGGGATCCTGGTCCGCTTCCAGGGCATCGAGGGTTTCGTGCAGCTCGCCGATGTGGCGTGGAAAAGCCCCGAAGCCGAGATCAAGAACTACAAGCGCGGCCAGCGCGTGAAGTGCAAAGTCCTTTCCCTGGACAAGGAAACCGAGCGCCTCTCTTTCAGCTTCAAACAGCTGATGCCCAACCCGGTGGATATGCTTAAACGTAAATTCGCCCGTCACGCCCGCCTGAAAGCGAAGGTGGTGTCCGTAACCAAGGAAGGCGCGCTGGTAAAGATCGGCGAGCAGACGGAGGGGTTCGTCTCTCCCGAAGAATACGGCGCCGACGGCGAGCCCAAGGAAGGCCAGGAGATCACCGGCGTGCTGACCGCCATCAATTCCGCGAACTTCAGGCTTGTCCTTTCGATCAGGCGCAGCGAGGAGCAGGAAGACCGCAAGCGCGTGGCGCAGTACCTCAAGGGTTCTCCGTCGCTGACGCTGGGGCAGATCCTCCTGGAGAACTCGGAGGATGAAGGTGAGTTATGAGCCGCGGCTGTCAAAATTGAAGGCAGCCGGGTTAAAATTAGTTTCCGCTTACGGGGTGCCGCTGGGCCTGTTCCTCGTTCTTTCGCTGGCGGCGCTCTATATCTTCGTTTCGCATAAAAATTCCGCTTCCCCGGACTTTCCCCGCTCCGCCGGGGAGTTCATGGCCGCCGCCAAGGCCGAGCGCCGCCTCGCCGAACTCCGCGGGCTGCTCGCGGCCGACCCCGGCAATATGCGCCTGCTCGCCGAATCCGGCATGCTCAAATACCAGCTGGGCCCCGCGTCCTATGTCGAAGCCATCGCCGACCTGGAGCGCGCCCGCGCGCTGGGCTTTTCCGGCGTAAGTTCTTTCTACTACCTGGGAACGATGTACCAGGCGGTGGGGCTTTACGATTTTGCGGCCCAGGAGTACCGGAAGTTCCTTAATAATAACCCCGGGGACGCCGACGCGAGGATGCTGCTGGCGAAGCTCTGTTATTCTTCCGGCGACTTTCCGTGCGCCGTAAAAGAATACGAGGCGCTGCTGGAAAAGCGCGGCGACGATCTCGTCGTTCTTGAAAACCTGGCGCTGGCCCGCTGGAAAAACAATCAGGATTACGCGCCGCTGCTTGCTAAGCTCAGGGACCTGGACGCCGCCGGAAGGTTCCTGGCCGATTACGCCCAGGGCCGGATCTATTACGAGCTCAAGGATTACGCCAACGCCTCCGGGTTCCTGAAAAAAGCCGCCGCCGCCTCCGCCGCGGCCGGCGAGTTCAGCGACCCGGCCGCGCTGTTCTGGCTGGCCGGGGATTCGGCTTACAAGAATAAAGAAACGGACGCCGCCTACGGCTGCCTGCAGGAGCTCATTAAGCTTAATCCGGCGCACGAAGAAGGGAAGATGCTGCTGGCAAAAATAGAGAAGGCCCGCAGGGCGGAGGAGAAAAAGAGCGCCCGGGCCGCCGGGAAAAAGGGCGCCGCCGCAAAATGACAGCCTGCCGCAGATCGGTGGCCGGAAAGCTCCTGCGCGGGGCTTTTTTTATTTTTTTAGCGCTGCTGCCGGCCGCCGCCGTGGCGCAGGAGCAGAACAAGGTAATAGTCAGGGATTTTAAATGGAGCGTATACGCCACGGAGCATTTCGACATCCACTACGCCCCGGACGCGGAGCCCTGGCTGGCGTACGCCGCCGGCGTCCTTGAAGCCGCCTACCGCCGGGAGGCGGCCGCGCTGAACCCGGCCCTCTCAAAGCGTATCCCCTTCTTTCTTTTCGCCTCCGTCAACGACATGCAGCAGTCCAACGTGGCGGACGTTTCCGACGGGGTGGGCGGCCTCACCGAGCCATACAAGGACCGCTTCATGGTCTGGTCCGACGGCTCGCGCGAATGGCTCCGGGAAGTGATAGAGCACGAGTTCGCGCACGAAGTGGAATTCAGTATCCTGATCGACGGTTTCTGGAAGTCGGCGCGCATCCTCAAGACCTTCATCTACCCGCTCTGGATGATGGAGGGCCTGGCCGAGTATCAGACCGGCCTGGCCGACTACGCCGTGGAAAAAATGTATGTGCGCGACGCGGCCCTGGGCCCGGGGCTCCCGAGGCTTTCGCATCTCAACCAGTTCGCCCATCTTAAGCCCCACCAGACCACGCTGGCCTATAAGACCGGCGCGCAGGCTGTCCGCTTCCTGGCCGGGCAGTACGGGGCGGAGAAGCCGCGCAAAATGCTGGAGCTGTTCCGCACCCGCTACGACGCCGGCTCCGTGCTGCGCCTCCTCATCGGCGCCGACCTTGAGACTTTTGATAAAAAATTCCGCGAGTATACTTCCCTGAAATACCAGGCTGAAGTCTCGGAGCAGCGCCTGCAGGAGCCCGGCGCTTACGCGAGCCCCGTAACCGCCGGGTCGGAGCGCATCCCTGAATTCAACTTAAGCCCCGCGCTGTCGCCCGACGGAGGACGGCTGGCTTACCTCTCTACCAAGGCGGGGCACCCGCCGGAGTTGCGGATCAGGGACCTCGTGACCGGGGCGGAGCGCAAGCTCACGGCCCTGGACGCGGGCGCCGAGAATATCCCTTACGGGCGGTTTACAAAGCCGCTGCGCTCCCTGGCCTGGTCCCCTGACGGCGCCTGGCTGGCTTTTACCGGCCAGAAAAACCACCGCGAATACCTGTTCCTTTATTCTCCCGGCACGGAACAGCTTAAGCGCGCCGCCGTCGAGGGGCTGGCGGAGCTGCGCCAGCCCGCGTTCTCGCCCGACGGCGCAAAACTGGCTTTTGTCGGCATGCGCGGCAGCTTTAACGACCTCTATGAGGCGCCGGTGAAGCGCCTGGCGCAGGGCGGCACGCTGGCAGCGGGGGAAGTTGTCCGCTTGACCGAAAGTCCCCGCGACGAAGCCTCGCCGGCCTATGCGCCCGACGGTTCGGGGCTGGCCTATTCCTGCGAAACCGAGACCTCCAGCAGCGCGGTGAGAAAACTTTGTTTCCTGCCCGCGGGGCAGGCGGAGCGCGTGCTCGCCGGGCCGGACGGCAACGTCTACGATCCCGTCTTTTCCGCGGACGGCAGGACCGTCTACTTCATTTCCGACGCAGGAGATAACTTCGAGCTGTACGGGCTGGACAGGGACTCCGGGCAGGTCCGGCGGCTGACCCGCACCCTGGGCGGCGTTTTTAATCCCACGCCCTCCGGCGATAAGATCTATTTCTCCGCTTTCTGGCGCGGCGACATGCATATCTACGGCGCGGCCGCCGCAAGCCTGCTGCGCGAGCCTGTTCAGCCGGCGGCTCCGGCCGCGGCAAAAGCCGGGGAAGACTTCAGCCTTTCTTCCGGCACTTTCCTGCCCTACCGGTTTAAAGCTTCGATGGACCTTTTTTTCCCGGCCTTCCTTTTTTCCTCGCCGGGCGGGCTTTTCTGGATGAATTACTGGCAGGCTTCGGATATGCTGGGCAATCATAACCTGAGCCTGTACCTGAACTACAATTCCGGCGCGGAATACCGCGGTTTTCAGGCCAGCTATGTCTACGCGCGCTGGCGCATGCCGGTGATGTTCCAGGCCGCGGGCGCCGTCTCAAAGGGCCTGGTCTCCTCCGGCGGTTTTGAATACGACAAGAGCTACGGGCGCCAGTCCGTGGCTGCCGCCTGGCCCTTCGACCGCTACCGCCGCGTCGAGGCCATGGCGTCGGTAAAGAACGAGGCGAATGATTTCAAGGACCCGGTTTTCAGGGAGCGGCTGCGTACCCGCTCGCTGCAGACTTCCTACGTGCGCGACACGCTCAACGGGCTTTACCTGACCGCCAACAGGGGCTCCAGGACGGAGCTTTCTTACCTGAAGGCCGCGGCTACCGCCGGCGGCAATTTAAAGTACGACGTTTACCTGTTCCGCTATCTTAAATATTTCCCGCTTTCGAAGCGGGCCTCTTTCGTCAATCATTTTACGGCGGGCCGCAGCGTAGGGCGCGACAGGCGCCTGTTCAATTTCGGAGGGCTGGGCGGGGTGCGCGGTTTCGCGTCCTCCGCGCCGGAGACCGAGAAACCGGGGGCTTTTCTTAATAACGCGGAACTGCGCGTGCCGCTCTTTAAAGACCTGGATTATTATATGGGGTACATGTTCCCCGATTTCTATTTCAAGAGCGTTTACGCCAGGCTTTTCGCGGATTCCGGCTACGGCTGGGACAAGGGGGAGGAACTGGGGCATTTCGCGGCCGGCCAGGTGCGCACCGCGGCGGGGATCGGCGTTAATGTGCACACCTTTATCCTGCAGGCCTTCCCGCTGGTGCTCAGCTTCGATTACGCCGTGCGCACTTCCGACGGCGGGAAGATCTTCTATTTCTACCTGGGCCCGCTTTTTTAGCCGCGGCCCGCCTGTATAGGAGATAATTATTTATGCTAAAATTCAGTTTATGAAGACACTTAAAATTGCTGCGGTCCTTTCACTGCTCGGTTCCTTTGCCGCGCCCGGTCTTTTCGCGCAGGCCGCGCCTGAAACAACGGCGGACGCGGCCTCGCCGGCCGTAACCGCGCCGGCGGCAGATCCTTTCGACGCCGCTGCCGCCAAGGTCGGGTCTGAAGACCCCATGGTGCGCCGCCAGGGCATAAATTTGCTGGCGCAGCGCCGCGATCCCAAGGCCGCTCCCGTACTGGTAAAAGCGCTGGCCGACAGTTCCTCCCATGTGCGCCAGGCGGCGGTAGAGGGCCTCGGGCTGCTCGCCTGGAGCGCCGCCGCTCCGGAAATTTCAGCCCTGCTCACGGACGACGCCGACGCCGGCGTGCGGCAGCAGGCCGCCATTTCTCTCTCCTATATCCGCGACCCGCAGGCCGGCCCCGCGCTGGTGAAGGCCCTGGCCGACGAGTCTCCGGCGGTGCGCTACGCGGCCATGCGGACCCTGGGGACCATGAAGTACGTTCCCGCCGACGGCGCCATAGCCGACATGCTCTCCGGCACCGATACGAACATGCTGCGCAGCGCTATCTCCGCTTTGGGAATGATACAGTCGACAAAGGCCGTGTCGGCGGTAATTTCCGCGCTGGGCCACCAGGACCTGTATATGCGGGTAGAGGCCGCGCGGGCCCTGGGCGGCATAGGCGACAAGTCCGCGCAGCCGGAGCTGAAAAATCACCTTGCCGACGCAGAGGCCGCCCTTATGCGCGTCGAATCCGCGCTCGCCCTGTCAAAAATGGGCTTCAACGACGGGCTGCCTACGGCGCAGGAGTTCATGGCTTCTTCTGACCTGAGCCTGCGCAGCCAGGCCCTCAGCGTCATCGTCTCGCTCGGCGATGTCGGCAGTCTTGCGCGTATCGAGGAGCTGTATGCGGCCGAGAAGGACCCGGCGGCCAAAGATATGCTGGATTACGCCCGCCAGCGCCTGCTCGATATACAGGCGGCGCAGCAAAAAAAATAGCCAGCTTAAAAACTATCCTGATGTCAGACAAGCGGCGCCGGGGGAACCCGGGCGCGGTAATAAAAACTAAAACTTCCAAAGCCCCTGCAGCCGCGGCCGGCACCCAGCCGGACCGCGCGGCGGGGGGGAGAGCTCCGGAGGTCCGGCTGCTCTGGTCCGCGGCTTTCGCTTTACTGCTGGGCGGCTATGCCCTGCTTTTACGGGTGGATCCGGGGGGGCAAAACGGCTGGGCCATTGTCTCCCCGGCTCTTTTGCTGGCCGGCTATCTCCTTTTCATCCCCGCTATTCTCCTTACTTACCGCCGCTGATACTTTAAATTCCCTTTAATTGCGCGCTGTTTGTCCCAGGCGCGCTTTTTTTTTGCCGCCGCTTGCCGGCTTGCGCGGGCACCTGCCCCTTATCCTACTGTTCCCTTACCCCTAGGGGCCAACGCTTTGGCGCTGTCTGCCGTTTTTTTTGCTTTTTACCAGCTCTTTGTCCGCAAAGCCGCGTCCCTTTGCCTGGTTTCACCGGCTTGTTTTTTTACGGCGTATGCTATTATTTGCCCTTTCCTGGTGTTTTATGCTAGGTGCCAAGCCGGCGGTTTTCCATGTAGCCCCGATTTTTGCACTTTGCCGTATTTGCGGAAGTCATAAAATCAGGCTGATTTTCCGTCTTTTGCGGCCCTTATATTATAAGGAAAGGGGGGGGAGAGCGGGTTTCTTCCATGGCTGCCCGCCCAGGATCGCGGGTCTTCCCCCACCCCCAGAGAGGCAGTTCCGGGATGTACGCGGATTTTTAAGCGTTTTGCCGGATCGCGCATTTCATTGTGAAATCCTTACTATGGTTTTTTGGGCTGTTTTTTAGTGTTTTTTTGCCTGTTTTTCGCTTCATGGTATTTTCAGCCCGGCGCATATTTTGCCTGATTTTATGCTTTTTTCTTCACCGGATCCGGCTTCCTGGTATTCCCGTAATAAGCCTGGCCGGGCCGCTTTGGGCTCTTTGCCGGCTGCCGCAGGCTTCACTTTCCGACTTCTTCATGGTGTTTTTCGGCCATTGCGATTTAAAGGGGGGGTCCGGGCTTTTAAGGGTATTGCCCGGCTTTCGAGGCTCCAGGCCCGGTTTTATGGATATTTAGGCCGGGCTGATTTCAGGGTTAGCGTCTGATCCTGGAAACAGGCTCTTGATGGTGTTTTTGAACAGCCTGTTTTTTGCCTGATTTTCCAGTTCGCAAAATTCATGATTTTCAAAAGTTGGCTGATTTTTGAATTTGTGCATTCCAAAATTATTCAGGGGAACGCGCTCTTTGCTAAATTTAGTCTGCTAATAATAAAAAACTATAAACGGTATTAGTTATTTGTAAATAATACTTATATAGTAAGCATTATTTGAATAATACTGACTTGAAGTGTCGGGGTAGGGCGCAATATGCCGCATATGCTAATGTTAACATAATATATGTTATCGTAAGCAATCATCAGGGGAGATGGCCGGAGCCTCTTCCTGGCGTTTTGGGCTGTTTCGGGGCGTTTTGGGCTGCTTGGGTGTGCCGGCCTGGCTGTTCCGGGCTTGTTTGGGTCTTGCCTGCTTTTGGGTTGGTTGCGGTTGGCTGTTTTTTGGCTTTCTTTGGTTTGGCTTGTTTGTGGCTTGTTGCGCTCGGCTGTTATATGTCTTTGGGGTTTTTGTGTCAATTTTGGCGATTTCCCTGCTATTTGGCGTCTTCCTGGCCTGCCGGTTGCCGCCCTGGCGCCCTGTCTTCTTGGCTATTTTTCCAGTTTTCTGGCCTCCAGCCAGGCTCTTTCGGCTCCGCGGTCCGTTATCTGGTAGGCGCGGCTGCGCTTGGTGCCGGAAGCTTTGACCAGCCCTTCTTTATTGGCTTTTGCCAGTAGCCGGTCTATGCGGCCCGGTGTAAAACCGGATCTTTTTATGGCTTTGGCCAGCGCCAGGGCGCTGCTCTCCTGGGCGTTATTTAGGTATTTTCCGGAGGCTAAAATTATCAGGGCGGCGGTATCCGCCTTCATATCCGGGTGTTTTGTCCTGAGTTTTAGGCCTTCGCTGTTGTTTTCGGCTATGTCTGCCCATTGCCTTTTCTCTTCAGCGGGCTGAATTTGCGTCGTTTCCTGGTGCCCAAGGCTGCTTAGGAAGGCTGTTTTTTCGCTTAAGATCAGCTCCGCCGGGCCTTCGGCCTCGAATTCTGCTCCTGAAGGGTGCTTGATCCTGAGTCTGAAGTTTGTCATATGTCATAATGTTATCTTATATTCGTTTATATGTCAACATATGTCAAGCATAAGACATTTAATGTCAACACTGTGTTGATAACGTGGGGATAAGTCCGGGGGCTCGCAAGCTGTGTTATGTAGCCTGAAATTGAGCGCGGGCGGCCCGGTTTCGGCAGCTGTGAACCGGTTGCCGGAAGCCGGGCCCTTGGCCGGGCCCTTGCTGGGGTCCGTGCCGAGATCCGTGCCGGGGCCCGGGCCGACGGCCTGGCTGGGCCAATAGCCCGGTTAAGCTGTGGCCGGGTGCCGCTTTATAGCGCAACAGCAGCGGTTAACCCCGGTTAAAATGGGAATATTGCCTGTTTTTTAATGTGTGGGAAGGGGGAAAAGGTGAATATCAGCGGGGTATCCGGGGGTGTTTCTCCCCCCTCCCCCCGGTTCTGCCGGTTTCAGGTTGGGTTTAGAATTTAGCTGAAACTGCGCCGTAGGCGAGTTTTGTCTTTTCCGGGTTGAGGTACAGCCCCAGCGGGGTAAAGGAGGCGTAAACCGCGGTCAGGCGCAGGCTTTCCCCCAGCGGATAGGTGGCTTTCACATCCCATTCGCTGGCTATCTGCAGGGAGCCGCCATTTGAATTGTTCGTGGCCCTGAACTTGTAAAGGTCGGCCGACAGCAGCAGCTTGCCGTAGGTCAGGTCGGCGCCT
>Ga0116170_10000786_pt1 | contig 33213 bp, 23 predicted proteins | sample AD_JPNHW1_MetaG_FD_89797 | JGI IMG/M metagenome (GOLD analysis project Ga0116170, IMG submission 89797) | Active sludge microbial communities of municipal wastewater-treating anaerobic digesters from Japan - AD_JPNHW1_MetaG | ecosystem: Engineered > Bioreactor > Anaerobic > Digestate | place... | reverse complement strand
GTCACCTGCCCCGAGAGGAATCCCTGCCTGCGTGACTGTGTCAGCAGTCAGGCAGGGAACCTGCATTTAAAGTTTAGGAAACTTCCCTGCCTGCCGTCGGCAGTCAGGCAGGCGTTCTATCCCTGTCCGGCCACCGGACGGGCATTGAACTACAGGGCCGTGTTGAATCTACGATCTACGATGTTGGATCTTCGATCTGAGTCGGCAGTCATCAGTCGGCAGTCGGCAGTAGATGGTCTTTGGGATGACTGTAGACAGCGGACTTTTGATTACCGGGTTGCAAAGGTAATAGATTTCCCGGATAATTTAACTTCCGGAAATTCAGTTCTACGCACTCTTACCCGCTGTATCAACCGTTTTCAGGTACCTTTTCCCTGCGGCCGATTTCAGGTATTTTTCCCGCTTCCTCGCTGTCATGTAATCCGGAAATGTTTCAGTGTAAAACAATTTCCACGGGCGAAAAGCCTTTGTATAACGGTTCTTACCTGCGTTGTGTTCCCCCAGCCTTCTTTCCATGCAGTTGGTCATCCCAACGTAGAGTTCTTCGTTGACAAGATTCTTCAATGCATAAACGGTTATCATTCCTTTCAACATGTTAACAAAGGCTGAATTTGCTGATATTACTGCCAATCCGGTACTTGGGGTCACCTGCCCCGAGAGGAATCCCTGCCTGCGTGACTGTGTCAGCAGTCAGGCAGGGAACCTGCATTTAAAGTTTAGGGAAACTTCCCTGCCTGCCGTCGGCAGTCAGGCAGGCGTTCTATCCCTGTCCGGCCACCGGACGGGCATTGAACTACAGGGCCATGTTGATGTACGATGTAGGATTTACGATTGACGATTGAATCAGCCTTTAGCAGGCTTCTGCCGGATAATCGTCAGCAGAATACCGCCCGCCGTAAATCTGTAACGGGTGGCAAAGGTAATACTTTTCCGGGGAACAATCCTAGAGGTGACCAGGTGATGATGGGATGAACCTCCCCCTCTCCGGTGCGGAGAGGGGGGCGGGGGGTGAGGTAGAGACCAGGTGCCGGCTGCTTTTTTCGCTGATCAAGCCAAACAGTCAGTCAGACTTTTTTTTCCGGCTCCGGCCCGGCTCCGGCAAAATGGAATAAAATAGCAAACAGGATGAAGTTAACGGCCGAAAAATACCACATATGTGCCGCGACATTATACAAACGAGCATGAAGAAGTAACAGGATGATCCCGATCAGCGTCAGGATCGTTGCGATGATCGAACATACGCATGTCATTGATCTGAATACTTTTTTCATTGTCTTTGTTTTTAGGTCATTACAAAGTTAAACGGATTTCCGTGGATTTATTCCCGGGAAGAAAGAAATGCCTCAGATCATGTCGTTCGGCACGCCGGGCAGTATCCCCTTGTCGATGTATATGGGACGTACCAACCTGCGGAATGAGCCGAGATTGATACCGAACCAGATCCCCAACAGGACGGTGATGATCCCGGCAACCAGGAAGGTCAGGGGAATTCCTATTCTGCTTGCAACGGAACCCGATATTAGATTACCGATGGGGGCGGTTCCCATCAGTGCCATGGAATAAAAACTCATCACGCGGCCCCGCAGGTCCTCGCGGGCGATGGTCTGCAGCATGGTGTTGATGGAGGAAAGCGAAAGGACCATGGCGCACCCGCTGAAAAAGAACATAACCGGCGCCACGTAGCGGGTTCCGAAGAACGAAGCCAGCCCGATGGATAATCCCAGCACGATCGTACTTGCCGACAATATTTTTCCCAGTCCCAATACTGTTTTACGGGCAGCCATATAAAAAGCGCCCATCAGCGCCCCGGCCCCCATGGCCGACATCAGGTATCCCAGTGTATCGGGGCCGCCATGAAGGATCTCCCTGGCATAGGCGGGCAACAGGACAATGTACGACAATCCAACGGCACTCTCGACGCTAAGCGTTATGATCAGCGTGCGGATGGGCATCGACCCGAAGGTGTACCGAAACCCTTCCCGGAAACTATCCCTGAAGTTGTTACGGCCGGTACCCCGCTGGTCCGCCCGGATCCTGATCTGCAACAGGGCCACGATCACGGCCGCAAAGCTGAGCGTGTTCAGCAGGAAACAGATCCCCTCGCCGACAAGAGCGATCATGATGCCGGCTATGGCCGGTCCTACCAGACGCGCGCCGTTGAAGATGGCCGAATTCAGTGCAATAGCGTTGCCCAGGTCTTCGGGGTCCTCGATAAGGAACACGACCAGCGACTGGCGGGCCGGCGCATCGAAAGCGGTGATAAGCCCGAAAATGACGCTTAACACGATGATATGCCATACCTCGACCAGGTTGAACAGCACCAGGAGCGTCATCACGAGCGCTTGGAGCATGAAGAATGCCTGGGTCATCTTCAGGATCCGCAGCCGGTTGAACCGGTCAACCAGCACCCCGGCAAAGGGAGAAAGGATAAAGGTGGGTATCTGGCTGATGAAGGCGATCAGCCCCAGCAGGAACACCGATCCGGTGAGCCGGTAAACCAGCCAGCTCAGCGCAATGTTCTGCATCCAGGTGCCGATCAGCGAAATGCCCTGGCCGGTGAAATAGATGCGGTAGTTGCGTGAACGGAGCGATGAAAATACGTGCCTGATCACCCGGATATGATTTAAAATTTATGTCAAAAATACGGTACTTCACGAAAATATGAAGTGACCAGGTTACTTCGGCGAAGACGGATCAATGCGAGCGCTTTTTCGCTACATTTGTATCTGATCCGACCCAAAAATACCGACCGCCGATGAGAACAATCCTCATCCTGCTGCTTTTCCTTGCGACCCTAACGGATGTCAGTGCCCAGGAGATGTCAGGCCCGATGACGGGCAAGGCCGTCTATTTCGATGTCTCCCCTCCCCTCCGCGAACGACCGGCCATCCGGCCGGGGAAGTCCGACCGCAGTTGGAAAGAAGGAGTAGTGCCAAACAGGGCGGACCCGGCTGGAACCGCCCTGCGGGCCGGCGTTCGCGATTCGGTGGTCCAATACCGGCAAGGACAAACGGTACCGGATTCCCTGATCCTGGGATTCGCGGGGTTGGGAAATCTGAACCAGGTGGTTCCACCCGATCCCATGGGCGCAGCAGGACCCAACCACTACCTCCAGATCGTCAACGAATCCTTTGCCATCTGGAATAAAAGCGGCGCGCTCGTGGCAGGACCGTTCAACAGCAGCTTTATCTGGGAAGGAATGCCCAATAATTCAAACAACGGCGACGGTATCGCGCTCTTCGACGAACAGGCCAACCGATGGCTGATCAGCCAGATATCCCTCCCTAATTTCCCTGCCGGCCCCTTTTTCCTGATGATGGCCGTTTCACAATCCCCGGATCCTGCCGGCGCCTGGTACCGGTATGAATTCGAATTCACCGAACTGCCCGATTATCCCAAGCTCGGGGTATGGCCCGACGGGTACTACCTTTCTTTCACCCGCGTAAAAGCCACATCGCTCCAGTATCTCGGGGCGACGGTCATGTCATTCAACCGAACGGCCATGCTCGCCGGCGACCCGGATGCCCCTTTCATCCGGTTCCAGCTTCAGAGCCCCTTGAACCTGCTGCCGGCCGATTGCGACGGGCCCTTCCCTCCCGCCGGAACTCCCTGCTACTTCGGATACACAGAGAGCAGTTCCTTCGTTGTTCGGGAATTTGTCAGTAACTGGGCGAACCCCTCTGCATCTTCATTCGGCGCTCCCTTCCGGTTGCCGGTTTCCCCGTTTTCAGGCTGTTCCAACGGTATTTCGCAGAAAGGTTCGGATAAACGCCTTGCCACGATGGATACCCGGCTTATGTACCGCCTCCAGTTCCGGCAGTTCCCCGGTTATTGCTCGATGGTGACGAACCAGACGGTCGGCGTGGAATCCCATGCAGGCATCCGATGGTACGAACTGCAAAAAACGAACGGCGATTGGTTTGTGAGCCAGCAATCGACCTACGCCCCCGATTCACTCAGCCGGTGGATGGGAAGCATCGCCATGGACAGCGCCGGAAACATCGCCCTCGGGTACTCGGTCAGCAGCGCATCCCTGTTCCCGTCCATCCGCTTTACCGGCCGGATGAAACACGATCCACCCGGACAGATGACCCTGCAGGAGACCAGCCTGGTCGAGGGTACGGGGAGCCAGACAGGATTGTGGAACGGTGAAAGCCGTTGGGGCGACTACAGTTCCATGACCGTTGATCCCTCCTCCGCCTCCACCTTCTGGTACACCCAGGAATACTATTCGGCCATCTCCTGGAATGACTGGAAAACAAATATTTCCTGTTTTTCCTTCCGCAATATTCTCGACTTCGATGCGGTATCCTCACCGTCATCCGTTTGCACCGGTGGTTTCGCGACCCTGGGTGTCGATATCTTCAACGATCCGGGGAATTGCACCTATTCCTGGTCCTCCCGCCCTGCCGGGTTCTCTTCAACGGAGAAAAACCCTGTCATTACACCCGGAAGGTCGTCCACTTACATCGTGCAGGTCACCTCCGGTGCTCAGGTGAAGACCGATTCGGTATTCGTGATGGTGATCCCGGCGCCGACCGTCGCGGCGGGAAACGACACCACCGTCTGCCGGTATGTCGGGGAGGTCGCGATTTCGGGCTCTGTGACCAACGCGGCTACTACTTCCTGGACCACCTCCGGCGATGGATATTTCAGCGACCCGGCAGCGCTGAACACCGCGTACCAACCCGGAGTCAACGACCAGGCCACAGGCTCCTTCTCCCTGAAACTGACCGCATTCCCATCCAATGCCTGCCAGCCGGTTTCCTCCTTGCGGCAGGTCGTGATCGACACGTGCCTGGGAATAACCGAGGTTCCACCCGTAACGCTGTCGGTTCAGCTTTATCCCGTCCCGGCGGAAAAAATGCTGACGGTCCGACTGAACGTGCCTGACGGGGAGGGACCGGTCACTCTGTCGGTTATGAACATGCTGGATATCACTCTGTTTTACGAAACGCTGAAACCCCGGCACCGGATGATCGACCGGCAGGTGGATGTCAGCCGATTCCCAAAAGGGTTATATGTGATTGTGGTCCGAAGTTCGGCGGGTTCGGTCGCCAAGCCCTTCCTGGTGAAGTAACCCGCCGGGGTCGCCGGATTTATCCTCCCCCTGACTTACATTATACTTCGGCTGATCCCTCCGCATGTTACGGACCTGACCGCTCAGTATACAATCGCCAGCTTTTTAACGGCATGCCGGCGGTCGCGGTCAACGCTGACCAGGTAAATCCCGGGGGGACAACCGGCAAGACTGATCGTTTCCTTTGTATTCCCGGTCCTGCCGGTGAGGCTGCGTACCCGCATGCCGGAGGCGCTGTAGATCCTGATCTGCGCCGGCTCTTTCAATGGTTCCTCAAAATCGACAGTCACTTGCCCGGCAGCCGGATTGGGATAGATGGTAAAGAAAGCATGTACGGGCGCCGGCTGATTCGGGGTGCCGAGGAAGGAGCCTCCGCCGGGTAACCGGTTGGTAAGAAATGCTTTTCTTACCGTATCGATCATCGATCGTAGTTTGGCTACGGAAACGAGGGTGTCGGGATTTGTGTAATCGCGCGCCCAAACGAACGCTACATCGAACTCCTGCATATCGCCGGGATGGAAGGTAACAGGGCCCGAGGTAATGAGCGACGTAACATCATGGGGAGTATTTCCAGCCGTCTGCTCCGACCAGACAGCCGGTCCGTTGGGCGGCCTGCAACCACATCCCCAGTGAAGGGTGTCCGACTCTCCGGGAAAATGGAAGGAGGTCTCAGGCCCGTATCCGCCTGTGGTGGAATGGCCGTTCCCTCCATACATCATGGGTGAGCCGTCTTTCCATTTCCCTTTCAGGTAGTTGCCGTATTCAGTGGCCGTGACCGGAACCCGCATGTAGGGGAACCCCCAGGAGGGCCATTGGTTGACCATACAGGCCGAACCGACCAGCCCCCATCGTTCGTTATCGGCTATTCCATCACCAAAGCCGGTGCCATTGATGCTTTCGTTGCACAGCGGATGGCCGGTGCTGTCGAAGCGGGGACGATCCTGACCGGTGGGCGGCATCCAGGGACCGGCCAGGAGGGTGACCGATTGTGCCGGCGGATGAGGGCCGTAAGCATAACTCTCACCGGAACCATCAATAGCTTTCCCATTGTAAGCGATGACGCTGCCTCTCTCCACATCCGTCTGAAAATTATCATCCCTGAAATACCCGATATCGAAATCGGTGTACATCCCGATCCTGGTATCGTGATAGGTATGGGCAGAACGATTGAATATCTTGTAATTCAGAAAGATGGTCTTGCTGAAAGCCGAATCTCCCGGAAGGTCGAATGCATAAGCCATCCCATGAACTTCGATCCTCAGTTTATTTCCCCCGGACTCCTTATGTTTCCCTCTCTCATCGTTGAAAATGAAAAAGATCGCCTGGTCGCCGCGAATGGAAGGATAATCCCCGTCGGCAGGTTCGTAAATGCCGTCCAGATCATTATCGTGGAAAGGTGCGAGGATGGCCGACTGGCCGAGGGCCGTGTTGCCGTTTCCGGGCCATGTGGCGATCGCCTTGATGGGGATATATCCTGCATCCTGCCAGTGCAGTTTATGGTATTCGATTTCCGTCCGCTTCAAGGTCCAAACGGTGTTCCAGATCGAATCCTGCAACGCTGAATAGTTCGCCGTATCCATCACCGGACCTGCATAGAAGTCGGGGGATAAACCGATATAACCCGTTGTTGTCTGCCGGTAGCGTTCGGCCGCAATATGCAAGGTATCCAACTCATCCAGTCCCCCGATCCAGAAGGAATTAATGAAAAGGGTCGATTTTCCGGATCCTTTCGGGATAAAACAGGCATTGGGTTCGCCGGGATTAAAGATCATGACGAAATGCAACCCGGAGACCGTGAAGACCGCTTCAACATCGTTGATGTTCAGGGTATCATAGCTATAGTCGAGAATGCGAAAAAGGATGCGGGCCGTGGAGGACTGTCCGGTTGAAAGGTTGTTCAGGGTATAATTGCCGATGATGAAGCTCCCGATCTGCCGGTTCGGAGCGAGGTACGTGAACATGCCCTGGTAGTGCCAGGTCGAGGTCACACTACTCTGGCCGGCGCTGATCCCTCCTGTGACCACAACGTTATCGCCGGAAGGAATGGTATCGTTCAACAGCAGGTTCACGGTTTTCGGATAACCGGGTACCAGGTCGACGGTGTCCTCCACCGCAACCGTAATCTGTCCGGGGCAAACGGAGGTAAGAAGAAGGAACACATTAACTGCCAGAAAGAAGAATAACCTGTTGAATGATGACATATTGTGATATTATTCTGAATTTCAATCTACTCCCTGATGATGATTTTCCGCGTTACCTCGCTGTCCCGAAAGAAAGCAGTAAGGGAATAAAGCCCGGGTGAAAACCGCGAAACATCGATCCCGAATTCCTTTTCCGGACGGGGACTTTCCCACACCACTTCCCCCAGGGCATTGCACATCCGGAGGCGGCTGATCGCCGACCGGTTCCGGATCCACAGGATCTCCGCAACCGGATTCGGTCCGATAACAAGATCCCCGACGGTGTCGCAGGAAATTCCCTGCGACCTGCCCCGCTGCGTGATCATGACAGATACCATCTTCGCCTTGGCGGAGAACAGGTACAGGATGGCCTTTCTTTCGACAGTCCCGGTATTCTCCGCCGTTGACCTGAAGGTGAGTGTGTCCGATCCCGTGCCGCTTTTCTTATTCACTGTCAGCCAGATTGGTAAAAATCCCTGGAGCGTCCATTCCACTTTCGAATCCACTATCAGGTCGCCCGGACTTCCCGACTGCCAGCCCAGCCGGACGGTATCAGGGGCAATTTCGATCCGGAAAAAATCGGATAACGCCCTCATCCACATTCCTTTGGCATTCGTACCGCCCTGGATGTTCATGTCCGACAGGGCGATCACGTTCAGCGAACTGTCAACCAATCCCGTATTGTAACCATTCCAGTGCTCTCCGCCGTCGTCCGATACCTGCATCCCCCGGCCGGTGGTGGCGGCAAAGAGGGTGCCATTGGTGAATGCCAGTGAGGTAACGGGGCAAGCAGGAAAACCGGTCACCATTCCCCAGGTCGATCCGGAATCGGTCGAATGGTACATCCCGGTACTGGTCCCGGCATAGATCTCCGCACCGATGGTAAGGATCCCGTTCACCTGCTTCCCCTGCGGAAAGGCTCCGCAGGGCTCCCAAAAATCGCCGTTGTTGCCGGTGCGGAAGATTCCGCTGCTGTATGTCCCGGCATATATGTGCTCCCCGGATCCGACCAGCGTGGTGATCACCCCATCGGTCAACCCTGTATTGACCGGTATCCACGACTTTCCCGTATCGGAAGAAGCAAAGACACCGCCTCCCCGGGTTCCGGCGAAGAGGATTCCCTCCTTCCCGATCACATTCGTAACATAGGGGTTTGATGGTCCATTATTACCTGAATACCAGTTATTTGCATTATCAGCGGAAAAGAAAATTCCGGCCCCCAGGGTCCCCGTCACCAGGAGCCCGCCGAATCCGGAAATATCCATCGGATACGGGCAGGTCAATCCTTTGCTGACGGATTGCCAGGCATAGCCGTTGCCGGGGGAATGGTGGAGACCGGCTCCCCGAGTACAGGCAAAAACTTCGTTCGTCCCGGTGAGGATGGCTGTTATCGCCGAGGCTGTAATTCCCTTACCGGCGGGGGCCCAGTTCATCCCTTCACCGGAGGATAAAAACACGCCCCCGCCTTCACTCCCGGCAAAGATCTTTTGCGTTCCGGCTGCCAGGCAATGAATTTCCCGGTTATCAAGGTTTTCCATGGATGGATACCACAGACCGCCGTTATTATCGGTGGCAAAAATGCCCTGCCCGGTGACAGCGGCAAATTCCTTGCCCGAATATTCTGTGAGGGCAGCCACAGCGGCCAGGGCCGGGAGACCCTCATTTACCTCCAGCCAACCATCGCCGGCGAGCCTGTAAACGCCGCCTCCGTCGGTACCGGCATAGGCGGTATCGCTGACCCACAGCATCGACAGTACATTCCTGTTGGTCAGTCCGGCATCCCGGATCGTCCAGGTAACACCCGAGTCGTCAGACCTGTACACCCCGTTCCCATAAGTGCCGGCAAAGAGAGAACTCCCCCTGGTCGAGAGTGACGTCACCCGGAGGTTTGCCGGTATCTGGGCGTTCCGGGACCATGTCAACCCGATATCGACCGACTGGAACATTCCTGCGTCGGTACCGGCCAGAAGCCGGTTGCCGCAGAAGGAAATACAATGAATGCTCAGGTTCGTAAGCCCTTCGTTCGAAAAGATCCAGGAGTCACCGTGATCGGTCGACCGGATGATTCCCTCACCGTAAATTCCGGCTACGGCGGTGGCGTTATTCAATGCGATGGCGGTGATCCGTGAACAGGGCCACCCGGTGGTTGATTCATTCCAGGTCGATCCGTTATCGTCGGAGATATAGAGCCCTGCCTGGGTTCCCGCAAAAACGCGGCTCCCTTCAACCGCTACCGACAGCACGGTACCTCCGGAAGGGCCGTCTGTGCTCCGCCACTGGGCCGGAACGGTCGCGGTTACCATCCCTAACAGGATGATCAGAAGGCCCCTCATCTTGTGCATCTTGTGACAAAGATAAAGAAAAGCATCCGGGCTCCCTCCGAAATTGCCATTATTTCCTTCCTGCCGATACTTTGCTCATTTTTTTCCCGTTCGATAGATAGATACCATTTCCGCGACATCGAATGAAACAGCAGATCACCGATCACATTCATGATCCCGAGGCACTTGAACGTCTCTACCGCCAGAACAGGCGCGACTTTACACGTGAATTTCCCTCTGTTGCCGGGGCTGACGGATCGGACCTTGCCCGGTTCTGGAAGATCCGCCTGCAGTACGAAGCCGGAAGCAGGGTAGCGTTCTCCCTCCAAGAACTGTCCGGGGTGATCGCGATCATGCTGCTGACGGCCATATTGATCAAGTTGCCGGTAGTGTTCACCCGGATCGATGAAACGGCCTTCTATCTTCGCGATTTTGCAATCATTACATTCAACGGGCTGATTCTGTACACCTTCCATCAAAACAGCATTTCCCGGTCATGGAGGATGGGATACGGGGCCGCGGTGGTTGTCTTGCTCCTGTATGTCAACTTTCTCCCCTTTCGGGAAGGCGATTCCCTTACTATTGTCTTCATCCATGTTCCCCTGTTCCTGTGGTGCCTGTTTGGCGCTTCCTATATCTCTTTCGACTTCAGAAATGCAGGAAAGAAGATGGATTTCATCCGGCACAACGGCGAATTGCTGACGATGACGGGACTGTTGCTGATCGCCGGGGCCATGCTCACGGGAATCACCATCGGGCTCTTTGAAGCCATCGGGATCCAGGCTGAAAAAACCTATGCCGCTTACGTTGCCATCCCGGGAGCCGCGGCCTCCCCTGTTCTGGCCTCCTACCTGATCCGGCTCTATCCCGACATCACCCGCAGGATCGTACCGGTGGTGGCACGGGTTTTCACCCCGGTCGTGCTGGCAACACTCGTGATCTACCTGGTTGCCCTTGCGTTTTCGGGGATCCGCATCCTGGAAGACCGGAACATCCTGATATTGTTCAACGTGATGCTCGTGGCCGTGACCGCCATCATTGTTTTTTCAGTAACGGAGCTGGACCGTAACCGGAACCGCAACATCCACGTGATGATCCTGCTGATCCTGGCCATCGTGACCCTGGTGATCAACTCGATCGCGCTGACGGCCATCGTGTCGAGGCTCACCTACGGACTGACTCCCAACCGGGTAGTGGTGCTGGTCACCAACCTGCTTGTTTTCATCAACCTGGTGCTGATCGCGAAAGACCTCTTCCGTACCTGGTCCGACGCCCGCAGGCTGGCTTTGCTGGAAAAGACCGCAGTAAATTACCTCGTCGTCTATTTCGCCTGGACCATCCTGGCCATCTTTCTGCTCCCCCTGTTGTTCAGGTACAGGTAACGGGTAACCAATAACGGGAAAAGACAGAAAGGATCCCCGGCCCGGGAAACGTCGGGGGAATTGTCTTACTTTTGTACGTTATACTTCGGCTGATCAGGTTTACTTCGCAAACCCGTTAAGATTCAGTATAGTAACTAAAACCTGCTGCCCATACACGTTACACCGACCCGAATTCCCCCATTATGTTGCCTCACGAGCGAAAAGTCAGGTGGGCCTCCGGCCTCCTCCTGGTCTTGTTCCTGCTTACCATCCTCTTCCAGCGGTTCAAAGACAACAGCGGGTATTTCACACCCGCCGAAATAGCCGGTTTTATGCTCGCGCTGGCGGTGATGACAGCCGCAGCTTTTTTCGTTTTCAGGTTCTTTGCCCGTGACGGACTGATGGCTTCGCTGCTGGCCGGACTCTTTGCCTACCTGTTTTTCAACGGCCACCGGATCTTTCTGGTGTATGAAAAAAACATCATCCCGGAAGAGTACTTCAACAATGAGATCTATCACAAAATCACCACTTTCCTGGTGCTGGCGGCGCTTACCGCCGTCATATTTGTGCTGGCTTACCGCGGCCTGAAACGATTCCGGAAAATCACGGTGGATTTCTTTCTCCTTTTCCTCGTGTTGAACCTTGGGGCGCAGGTGCTCATCGGGTGCCGGCATGCCCCGGTAAAAACAGAGGATCGGATCGTTTTGCGAGGAAAGCCGGCTGTTTCCGGTCAACGGCCACCCAATATCTATTATATCATTCTGGATTCCTATACCAGCCCACAAAGCCTTGGCCGATACTGGCATTATACCGATCCTTCGCTGGGAACCACCCTCAACTACCTGCACATCAACTACACCGCGTCGGCCACCACCCGTTTTACCAGCACCCCGTTCTGCCTCTCCTCCTACCTGAATATGCGATGGGAAAATACCAGCGATCAGGGAGATATCCGTTCGATGTACCAAAGTCTCCATAACCTGAGGAATAACGCAGTCATCGGTTTTCTGAAAGGACACGACTACCGCATCCGGAATCTTTCCCTCTTCATGCTCGGGAACGAATCACCGGCGTATAAATACTTTCCGGAGGTAAACCTGTGGGGACACAGCCTGTTCTTCCTCGGATACCGGCTGCTTCGTAAAATAGACCGGACTCCCTTCGAGATCCGCACCAACTTTCACATTGCTTCCGAGGTCGTAAAACAGGCCGCCGAAAACAAAAAGGGCCAAGCCCCTGTGTTCACCTACGCCCACCTCCTGCTACCCCACTCCCGTTACCTGGTCGACCACCTCGGACAGCGTCAGACCAACACGGACCTGGCCGATAAGGAGCGCTATCTCGAACAACTGAAATTCGCCCGCAAGATGATGGTTTACCTCTCATCCGGCATCATCCGCAACGACCCCGGAAGCGTGATCGTGATCCAGGGCGATCACGGCTTCAGGGACCTGAAACAGGCCGGCATCCGGGAGGTCGAAGCCCATTCGTTGTTCAATTCGATCTATCTGTCAGGAGAAAATATCCCGGAAGAAATGCGGGCCCGGCTCGACAACCCGGTCAACAATTTCCGCATCATCCTGAACCGCTACTTCGGGACGGATCTGGATCTGCTGTAACGCCCCCCGCCCTCCCTTCAACCAGTGTGCCTCCGGCCGACCTCCACAACCGCTCTTCCGGAATTTCACCTTTCCGTCATCCCACAAACCTGGAAATCAACGAAATCAGGATAACGCCGGAAGAATCCTGACTATTATACCCAAAAAGTCAGGCATTATAACTACCTTTGCCGCCGGAAAGTTTTCTTCCGCAATTGGACGATTATGACAACCGAACCCGTTTTTCCTCCGTCGGATGACAAACTTGGTCAGATCCTCGAAACGGCCCAGCGTCGTTTCGGTCTGTACGGATATGAAAAGACCACCATGCAGGAGATCGCCGGCGACCTGGGGATCTCCAAACCGCTGCTCTATTACTACTTTGCCGACAAATCGAAGCTGTTCCGGGCGGTAGTGGAGAAAGAGCAGGAGGAATTCCTGCGGGTCATGGATCAGCGGGTGCACGAACAGGAATCCCCTGCGGATATGATGTTCGAATTCATCTCGGTGAGGATCCATTATTTTCGAAAGTTCATCAACCTCACCAAGTTGCGGATGGACACCTTTCATTCCATCAAGCCGATCGTGCATGAATTACACGAAGAGATCAAGGCAAAGGAGGTACAACTGGTCAGGGAGATCATCGAACGGGGAATTTCACAAAACCAGTTTGACGTCGACGCCCCCGAAGCCACAACCTTTCTCTTTCTCGACATCCTGCAGATGCTCCGGTGGAAACTGCTGCATAAAAGAGAGTTGCTGACCCTCACCGAAGAAGATGAAAGCCAAATGCGCTGCATGATGAACCAGTTTGCGCGGATCTTCATTCGCGGGATCTCGCATCCTGCAGCACAGCCAATGTCACTTTCCAAATCCCTTTGAAAACAACTTATCGTTATGGCAAATAAGAAAAGAGGAGTTAAATTTTACCTGCCGCTGATCCTGGTGGTAGTGGCGGTGATCGCAGGCGTGATTTACTGGTACAGCGAATATACCCGGTTCATCCGTAGCGATGACGCCTATGTGGAGGCCGATAAGGTGGCCGTGAGCAGCCGCATCACCTCACGGGTCCAGAAACTTCATGCTGAAGAGGGAGACACGGTTTCCCAGGGTGATCTGCTGGTGGAGATCGACAGTTCCGACCTGGTGGCCCAGCGCAACCAGCTTACCGCCCAGATCCTTCTCGCAGAGTCGTCGCTCTCCCAGGCCGAAGCGAAACTCCGGTACGATACCGAAAGCATCAAGGTGCTGGAGGTGGACCTGGAGCGGGCTCAGGAAGATTTCGACCGTGGAAAAGTACAGTACGAAGGACAGGTATTGACAAAGGAACAATTTGACCACTTCGACAAGTCGCTCAAGTCGGCGAAAGCCCGACTTTCGGCCGCCCGGGCGCAGATCGATGTATCGAAGGCTCAGGTTGCGAGTGCAGCCGCCACGGTCAACTCGGCCAGGGCCCAGGAAAAGGTCGTCGAAACCCAGCTTTGCTTCACCCGCATCTATGCGCCGGTTTCGGGGATCGTGGCCAAACGGTGGCTGCTTCCGGGCGATATGGTCCAGACCGGCCAGCCCGTGCTGACCCTCACCAACGACCGTCATTTCTGGATCTCCGTGTTCCTGGAAGAGACGAAAATGAAGGAGGTCCACATCGGGCAACCGGTCGTCTTCACGATCGATGCCTTCGACGGCGACCGGTTCGATGGAAAAGTTTATTCGATAGGCTCCAACACGGCGGGACAGTTTTCGCTCATCCCGCCCAGTAACGCCTCCGGGAACTTTACCAAAGTCACCCAGCGGATTCCCCTGAAGATCTCGATAGACAAGCACAACGGTGATACGGCCGTTTCGAAACTGAGGTTTATCGCCGGTATGTCGGCCATCATCAAGATCATCCGCTGATGGCCGGAAGGAAAACACCGATGCATCGCCTGCGGAGAGCCGTGAGGGACCAATATTCCTTCTTCCATCCCTCCAATCCGTACTATAAGTGGATGCTGCTCGTCAATGTGATGATCGGCACCTTCATGGCCGTGCTCGACGCCACCATTGTGAACGTGGGGCTGACCAAGATCATGTCGTCGTTCGGCGTGGGCATCGACAAGATCGAGTGGGTGGTGACCGCTTACATGCTGGCCACGGCGGTCATGCTCCCCACCTCGGGATGGCTGGCCGACCGGTTCGGCTATAAGCGCATCTATTTTCTCGGACTGCTCTTTTTCACGCTGGGTTCTTTCCTCTGCGGGATCTCATCCACCGAGGATTTCCTGATCTTTTCTCGCGTGATCCAGGGATTGGGCGCCGGGGCGCTCATGCCCGTCGGGATGGCGATCATCACCCGCGAATTCCCGCCCCACCAGCGCGGCATTGCCATCGGGTTCTGGTCGATCGCTTCCGCAGCCTCCGTCTCCTTCGGTCCGCTCATCGGGGGATACCTGATCGACAACTTCAACTGGCCCCTGATCTTCGATGTCAACGTCCCGATCGGGGTCCTGGGTATGATCGCGACCGTGATCGTCCAGAAAGAATTTGTCAACCGGCGGGTACGGGGTTTCGACCCGGTCGGGCTGATCTCGGTCAGCATCTTTCTCCCCGTGCTGCTCTACGCCTTGTCGGAAGGAAGCGCCACCACCAATTCGGGGGGGTGGACCTCCCCGGTGATCCTGGCCTGTTTCGCCATATCGCTCGTGGCACTGGCCGTCTTCCTTACCACTGAACTGTCGGTGAAGAACCCGCTGATCGACTTGCGGCTTTTCCGTGATTACAATTTCAGCATGAGCAACCTCATCATGTTCATTTTCTCGGTGGGGATGTTCGGCAGCACGTTTTTACTCCCGCTTTTCCTCCAGAATTCGCTGAACTATACGGCGATCCAGGCAGGCGCCGTTTTCCTGCCCGTCGGGATCATCCAGGGTTTCGTCGCCCCCGTGACCGGTATCCTGTCCGACCGGACCAACCCGAAGATCCCGATCCTGATCGGGGTGGGATTGCTGGGGTTCAGTTTTATCCTCAACAGCCATCTCTCCTTCCTCACCGAGCACGCCTACATCATGCTGATCCTTTACATCCGCGGCTTTGCGATGGGGATCATCTTCACCCCGCTGAGCGCCGTCTCGATGCTGACCATCAAGCGCGAGCAGATGGCGCAGGCCTCCGGGCTGTTCAACGTGATCCGGCAGATCGGGGGCAGTTTCGGAGTGGCGGTCTTTGCCACGATCCTGACCACCCGCACCGAATTCCACATGGAAAACTATTCACAGGCGGTCAACACCAACAATCCCGTTTACCAGCAAACGACCCGTAACCTTTCGCGATTTGCCCAGACGGGCGACGGAAGTACGGCAACCATCGCCGGTAAGCAGGCAAGTACCCTCCTGGTCTCACACATTGCCAGGCAGGCCTTCATCGAAAGTGTCAACGACGATTTTCTTCTCGCCGGCATCATCACCTGGATCGGCGGGATCCCGATCTTTTTCCTCCGTGCCAGAAAGAAAGGAAAGCCGGAGGGGCTCTCCCCGCCAGGCCAGGAACCTCCCGCCGGGTCGCCCGACGAATCCATTGCCGTATTATCCGAATGAACCTCTTGATATGAAACGATATAGCTGGTTATTTATCCTGCTGCCCCTTTTCGGTGGGTGGCAGAGCCTCCCGGCGCAGACCGGCGCCCGGCCTCTCTCCCTCGATTCCGCCATTGCACGGGTCGTCGCCTCCCATCCTTCTGTAAGACAGGCTGCCGAAGCGCTTTCCGTGGCCGACCAGCGTATTTTGCTGGCCCGGTCGACCCGGATGCCCGTAGTGAGCGGGAATGCCGGCTACACGCGCATCGGCCCGGTGCCCGAGATCACGATTCCCGGGATGGGCAGTTTCCGGATGGCGCCCAATAACAACTATTCCGTCTCTGTGGAGGTGGGCGAAACACTCTATGATTTCGGGAAAACGAAGAAAAATACCGAGATCGAAGAAGCCGGCCGCGTGCAATCGGAACAATCGCTGAAAGCGGTTATCCGGAGGCTGGAGATGGCTACCGTACAGGTTTACTGCGCATTGGTATATGACGATCATGCCCTGGCGATCAAGGAGGAGCAACTGAAGAACCTGAAAGATCACCTGGACTTCCTTGAAAAAAAGAACGAAGCGGGTACCGCCACCCGGTATGACCTTCTCTCGACCCGGGTGAAGATCTCCCGTGCGGAGAACGAGAAGACCGACCTGGAGACCCTCCGGCAGGATCAGGCCACCACCCTGAACATCCTCATGGGGGCCGCTCCCGAGGCGGAGTTGGTGGTAGAGAAAGCATTCAGTACCCCGGCGGTACCGGCTTCCTACGACTCGCTGGTTCAGTATGCCTTTCTCCATCGCGAGGACCTGTTGATGGCGAAACAGGCCGAAAAGATCTCCGGATTGCAGTATGACCTGGTCCGGATTAAAAGAAATCCGACGCTGAGTCTTTTCGCCTCGGGCGGGATCAAGAACGGGTATTTCCCCGATCTGAATAACCCGATCGCGAATTATGCCGCCGGCATCTCCTTCAAAGCCCCTATCATCGACGGGTTCCGGAAAAGCAAGGATCTGTCGGTGGCACGCTCGGGCATGAACCAGGCCACCTTCGAGACCGACCGGGTCAAACGGCAGGCCGGCATTGAGATCATGGACTCTTATACCCAGAGCCTTTCGGCGGAAAAGAAGATCGGGCAGGGACAACTCCAGGTGGAGCAGGCCGCCATGGCCCTGTCGCTGGCACAGGTGAATTTCAGGGCCGGTACGATCACCAACCTCGACCTGCTCGATTCGGAAACGTCGCTGGCGGAAAGCCGGCTTTCGCTGCTGAAATCGGAGCTGGATTACTCCCTGTCGCTCTACCGTCTGCGAAATGCCATCGGGGTGCCACTGTCTGAATGATCCGGATACGCGTTCAGACTGTTCAAACGCCCGGTTCCTGATCGCCAAATTGTCAGGTTTCCCCTTTGGTATCAATCTTGTCATGCGGTACCCGAATACTTATTTGGATTGATTCCGGATAAGAATAAAAAACATGCATCATGAATTCTGATAAAAGACCGGTCGTGGTCGTGATCGGTGGCGGCTTTGGCGGCATCGAACTGATCAAGCGGCTCCGTCATGCCCCGGTCGACATCATCCTCATCGACCGCAACAACCATCATACCTTCCAGCCGCTCCTCTACCAGGTAGCCTCGTGCGGCCTTTCTGCGGTGTCGATCACCTCCCCTTTCCGGCGGATCTTCAAAGGACAGTCGAATTTCCGGTTCCGGATGACCGAGGTGACCCGGATCGTTCCCGAAGAGAAGAAAGTGGTGACCCCGATCGGGGAAATCGCCTATGATCTCCTGGTGATCGCCACCGGGTCGGTCAGCAATTTTTACGGCAACGAAGAGCTTGAGCGGAACAGTCTCTCGCTGAAAAGCGTGATGGATGCCCTGTCGCTGCGCAGCCGGCTGCTGCGGGAATTCGAAACGGCGCTTACGCGGATGCAGCGCGATGAAAAGAAGATCCTGCTCAATTTTGTGATCATTGGCGGGGGAGCCACGGGCATCGAGATCGCAGGAGCCCTGGCCGAATTCAAAAGGCACATCGTGGCCTCCGACTACCCTGAGCTCGACCCCGGGCTGATGAACATCCACCTGATCGAGGCGACCGGCCGGATCCTGCCCATGATGTCGGAGGAATCGTCGCGGAAAGCCGAAAACTACCTGTCGCGGATGGGGGTGAAAGTGTGGGTGAACACCCGGGTAAGCAGCTACGACGGGCTTAACGTGACGCTCACCGACGGAACGATCCTGCGCTCCTCGGCCTTTATCTGGACCGCCGGGGTGAAGGGTGCGCTGGTGCCCGGGCTGAGCGAATCCTCGATCCTCGATCACAACCGCATTCGGGTCGATGAATTCAACCGCGTATCCGGCTACGACGACATCTATGCCATTGGCGACGTAGCGGCCATGGTCACCCCGTCCACGCCGAAAGGGCATCCCTTGCTGGCTATGCCCGCCATCCAGCAGGGGAAAAACCTGGCCGCGAACCTCCTACGGATGTGGAAGGGGGCGGAGCAGAAACGCTTCACTTACACCGACCTGGGAGTGCTGGCCACCATCGGCCGGAACAAGGCCCTGGCCGAGCTCCCCTTCGGCCGTTTCTCCGGCTTTTTCGCATGGTTTCTCTGGATGTTCATCCACCTGGTGCGGCTCATCGGTTTCCGAAACCGCCTGATCATCCTGATCGAATGGATGTTCAGCTATTTCACTTACGAATATTCCTTCCGGATCATCACACAGCCCGGGAATGGAACTTCGCCGGCACCTTGACCCCTGCCGCAAAATTCCGTACCTTTGGAGGTAGACCTTTAACCAACCCTCCGGATGAATTCGAAAAATTTCTGGATGCGCATCACCGGTACGATCTTCGCGGTGGTCGCGCTGTTGCATTTGCTGAGGATCCTGTCCGGCATCGCCATCTGGATCGGCGGCTGGTTCCTTCCCTTCTGGATGAACTGGATGGGATTTGTCGTAACGTCGCTGTTGTCGATGATCCTGTGGAAGCTATCCTTCCGGAAAGCGGATCAGTCGAGGTGAACCATCCTGCCCGTCTCCACCCGCTGGCCGGCCCGTAACCGGTAAAATAACACCTTTCCGCAGGCAGCCTCTGCCCCATGCCCGTCGAACCGGAACTCCGTTTCATGATAGCCGGCTGATTGCCGCCGGCTGACCGGAACGGTGACCGGGTTCCCGAGAATATCGAAGATTTCAAGTGAAACTTCCTCCGCCTCCGGCAGAAAGTACCGGATGACCGTCGCATCCCGGAAGGGATTGGGCATGCACCGGGTTACGGGAAAACCCGTCGCATTGGGAAGCTCCTCTTCCCCCAGCGACGAAAAATCCACCAATGCCGACCACACCTGGTACACCCCGGTGCTGTTGTCCATCCACACGGTCACGATCTTCGTGTCGGTGGAGGTCAGATCGATCACGTCGCCCTGGTACCCCTGTCCCAGCCCCCCGATGGGTGTGGGCTGAAAATGATGGTCGCTGATCTCGTACTCCCTCCACGTCTCCCCGCCGTCGGTCGAACGCGCCAGGAATACCCCGGTGGAATCGCTGGTGGTGGTGCGGTCGTCGTAAAAGAGAATATCCACGGCCCCGTACCGGTCGATGTGGATGTTCGGGAAGTACTGGATCTTTCCGTTGTTCAGCGCATCCTGGTTGACCCGGATCCCCGCCGACCAGCTCTCCCCGCCGTCGGTCGAACGGTAGAGGACCAGGTCGGGGTCGGACCCCGCCGGGGCAAGGCCTTTCTGGGTCGTGACGATGTAGATCCATCCCCGCCGGGGCCCCTGCGTGGTATCGACCGCCATAGCCGGCAATCCGTTCACCCGGATGTTCTTTTTCTCGGCCAGCACACCCGTGATCCCGTTCATGGGAAACGCGTTTTCGGCAACCTGCCAGTTCTGCCCGCCGTCGGTCGATTTCGCAAACCCGCCATAGATCTCCTTGAACGGGGATACGTCGGTGATGCCGGCCCAGCACAGATAGACTTCTCCGTTGGGACCGGTTGCCAGGTCGCCCCCGGCACACATGTTCGGCGGGTTGTTCACCTGCCGGGGCGGGGCCCAGGATTGTGCCCCGTTGTCGCTGTAAGTGAACATCAGCGGCACCGGTGTGGCGAATTTCACCCAGGTGGCGTAGGTCCGGCCATAATATGCGCTTGCCGGGTTGACGTCGGTGGCCAGCGCCGCCCGCTCCAGGTCGTCGGTGGAGATGACCTTCTGCGTTGACCAGGTCAGGCCGTGATCGGTGGAAAAATGCGAATAGACCCCGACAAACGGCTCACGCCCTTTCCGGGCGATGATGAAGGTGCCGTTCCGGTCGATCGTGATCCCCGGATCGCCTCCGTGGTAAGCGATCGGCTCTCCTTTGCAGGTGTCGCTACCCTGCCAGGTATTTCCGCCGTCGGTCGAAGCATAGACCCCTTCGCTGATGAAGAAAGGAATAAAGTTGATGGTGTTGCAGGCGGCGAAAAGGGTGTTCCGGTCGAGCGGACTGCTGACCAGGAAGACTTCGCTCTGGGATATGGTTCCGGGATGGATGCGAAAATTCGTGCCGGCCCTGAGGGAGGCGCTCCCGCCGTGAAAACCCTGGGAATAAAGGATCCCGGGAACCAGGAGTGACAGGGCAAGCAGGTATTTTTTCATCATGGCGATCGGTTTGGTTGTCCGTCAGAAAATATAGCCGAAGGCGACAGACCCAGAATAATTTCTTGGGGCCCCGGCACTGTAATACCTTCGAAGAACTGAGTTTATATTGGTTTCCCCGGAATAGCGGGCATCGGTCAGGTTGTTCACACCGGCGGATGCCGAAAGGAAGAAGCGGCGCAGGTGCAGGTCGAAGAAGAGGGCAAGATTCGCCACGTTGAACGCATCGATCCTCCCGGTGTTGGCATCGTCGGCCCATGACCGGTCATGGTGGACAAACGAGGCATTCCCCCCGATCCGGGCATGCTTCCCGAGATCGCGGCGATAATCCAGGGTCACGGCCACGCGGTTCTGGGGGATCCCGGGTTCGGATTTGCCGGAAAAATCGCGTGACACCAGCGTCAGGTTGCCGGAGGCGTCCGATTCCCACATGTCGGCGCTGTAATCCTTGTAGGTGCAGCGGGTCCAATCCCATCCGGCCGACAGGCCAAACCCGCCTTTCACCTCCATCCTGCCCTCCAGCGATAGTCCGGTCCGGTCTGCCCGGCCGGCATTGCGGTAGAAATCTTCTCCGTAGAATTCATAGGTGACCATCTCTTTCCCGATCCGGTTGTAGAAGAGCCTGGCTTGCCCGTGAAGGGTCCTCACAAACCGGCTCCCCGTTGTCTGCGGCAGGTTGGCCCGTATTACGGCTTCAAGGATCTTCGACTCCTGGGCTTCGAGATCCTGGTTGTACATGTAGGCGGGATTGAAGCTTTCAAGTTCCTTCTCGGTCGGGCTGCGGAATTCGGTGCGATAGCCCGCGGAAACCGAAAGGATTTTCAGGGGCCGGTACTCCAGGCCTGCCTCAGGGGTCAGGGCATGGTAGATCTTCCGGTCGTCCCTCGACGGGGCGATTTGCTCGGTAATGCGGCAGGTCAGCTGGTTGAACCGGCCGGCCAGGTTTAGGAAGAGTTTCCCATGGATGATCTCGAGCCGGTCGGCCAGAAAACCCGACATCCGGCTGATCCGTTCACTTTTGATCTGTTCGAGGATGTCGCTTTTCTTCCCGGTAAAATTCTCATAGATCTCCCGTCGTTCGGGCTGGGAAAAGAGGGTTCCCCCGGCCGAGAATTCATTGCCCATCTTCCCGATCCGGAAGGTGCTTACATATTCCGCATCGAGGTTCAGGGCATGATGGTTGATGACTTTGTACTCGCGGGTGGAGCGAAGAAAATTCTCGATCTTCCCGGTACCGGCGATCCGGATCTTCTGGTTCAGCGCCCGGCCGAAAAAGATCCGGTAGCTGACGCCAACCTCCCCGCGCGTGGTCACGCGGCTCTGGTCGCGGTTTACGGCCCTCGGATCGGCCTGCCAGGGGTCTTTTTCGAATTCGTCGAGGGTCAGTGCCCCGGGCTGTTTCACGGAACCGTGAAAATACACGGCTGTGACCTGCAACAGGGTGTTGACGGCTGGAGTCGTTTTCAGGTCGAGGCTGAACCGGTGGGCGTACTGGTTGCTGTGGGCCCGGTACCCGTCGTCGTTGAGGTAGCTGTAGCCGGCTGCGGCATCCATCAGGCCGGCTTTCACCGAGGCTTTTACCCCGTTGAAATAATGTCCGAACGACCCGGCTTCGTTAAACTGCAGAAGGGTGTCATGAACGATCGCTGGCCTGCCGGTCGTGGAATCGGCCGGGGCGGAAAGCCCTCCCGATGCAAAAGTCGTCGCCGGGAACAGCAACAGGACTAAAAGAAGCGGAAAATAATTACTTTTCAAGCCAGGTGAATTTACTGGTGAATACCTGACCGTTGTCGCCGGTCAGACGCAGGCAGAAGACCCCGCCTGAGCAAGGCTTTACCGGGAACAGCCCCGATAGCGGCACCTGTTGGCTGCCGGCTGTCAGGGTTATTTCCTTCCGGGCTACACGGGCTCCCTTCCCGTCGATCAGTTCGAATGTCCAGGTACCGGCTGCAGATGTGTTGAACGCGACCCTGCTCTGCGATGTGGCCGGGTTGGGAACGATGTGCAGGTCGGCTGCAGCGGTCGCTTCGGGCATGCCAAGGATGATGAACGGAAAAATCAGCTCGTGGTTAGCCTCCCCGATCAGGGTGTCGGCGGCAGCCTGGAACGTTCCGCCGAAGGAGGCAGTGCCGGTGTAAGTACCGTAGGGGACATGGGCAAACACCAGCGAATCGGTCAGGATGGTGCCGGTGTAGGGCCCTTCCGGGCCGTCGATATTCACATCCACGTTGTTGAGCGTGACTCCCGACGACTGGTTCACCGCTTTCACCACCATGTCGGCCCGCACGACGGTCAGGGTGAAGTTGACATTCGGGACGGTCTGCCCGGTGTTGACATTCACCCCGCTGATCGTTTGGGTGGTGGTATACGGATGAGAGGCGATAACGGAATAGGTTCCCGCCGGCACCTGGAGGCTGTAATGGCCGGTGGCGTCGGGAGTGGCCGTATATCCGCCCGCATAAACGGAAGCCTGGGTGGGATTGGCGGTGCCCCCGGTGAAGGAGACGGTCCCGCTGATGGTCCCGATCGAGGGAGGCCCGAGACTGCCGTCGAGCTGGAGATTCTGCGCGTAAATATCGGATACGCCGTTGCGGTCATCTTCCCACGATACGATCCACTGGTTGGTGACGAATTCCCCAACCACCGGGTGGACTTTCTGCGAACTCACCGTGCAGACATCTTTCTGCGCCGGGCTCCACACCTGCGACCCCGTGGGCGAGATCCGCATGGCCTTGATCATGCCGTCGACGGCATTGGTGTACTGTTCGTACACGAGGATCACGTCGGAATTGGTGTTCCTGGCTTCATACGGATATACATCGGTGGTGGAAACGGGGATGAAAACCATGCCGCTGGTTGCCCACTGGACGACCCCGGCCGAATTGACTTTCTGCCCGTAGATCCCCCACTGGCTCTGGAGCGTGTTCATTTCGTTCCAGAACACGTAAATATCGGTGGATCCCGGCGGAAGAGCGATGGCCGGGTAGTAGTGGTTCATCGTCGCGACGTTGGAAACCTCCACCCCGTTGGCCGGGAAAAGCACGGCACCCGAACTGCTCACATGCTGCACGAAACTGCTGGCCCGCTGGTTGTTGTCGCGGTCGTCGTGCCAGGCAATGTAAAACCCGTCGCTCCCGTCGTTGATGAAGGGAAAGATCTGCGTCCAGGCGGAGATCCCTCCCGCCGTCGAAATTGCGGCAGGGGTGGTCCATACGGCTGTGCCTGAGGCGTTGTAGCGCTGTGCCAATACATGCCGGGTGGGGGCGCTGGGCATGCCCGTATCGTTGAAATATTTCATGATCACATCGTCGGTTCCTACCGGGAGCAATTGTGGCCAGGTAAGGCTTGCCGGGGCTGCGGTTAGCGTGATCCCGGCCGGGCCCCATTGCACCACGCCGGCCGCACTGATCTTTTGCATGATGATATTGTCGTCCGACGTCCAGGCCACCACGATGTTGCCGGCTTCGGTCGCCACCACTTTGGGCGCGGCGTTAAAGGCCGAATTGTTGGACAACTGGAGTCCGTCATTCCCCCACACAAAACTGCCGGAGGGAGATATCCGGTACCCTACCACATTGGTGTTGCCCGTACGGATGTCATTGAAAACCAGGATGGCGTGATTGCTGCCGTCGCAGGTCATGTCCCAGTCGGTAAGCCAGCTATCCTGGGGCTTGCTGCTGATCAGGATCCCGTCGGCGGCCCACAGCGCGTTGCCGGCCGCATCGAGGCGTTGCAGCCTGACGTTGTAGTTGCCCGATTCGCTTGAGAAATAACCGATGTAGGTGTCGCCGTTGGCACAGGTGGCGACTTTCGGGATGGCTTGCTCCCCGCTCAGCGTGCAGATGGCGTTGTTGACGGCCGGATTGCTGCTCCACTGAGGAAAGGAGGCAACAGGCAACAGGCAACAGGCAACAGGTATAAAAAGCAGAAGGATAAAATTTTTCATGGCGGGAATGGTTTGGATGATACCGGGTTGATTGGTCAAACAAAGATAGTCAAATGCGTTCCGGTTCCGAACGATACCGGCGTAAAATCTTGGGGTACGGCGTTCTTTACCGGGGGTACGGGGTCGGGTCACCCGGCAGCATCAGCGTGCGGATCGCCTTCAGCAATTGCCGGTAATTGCCGGCTCCCTTTTCATAGGCATACACCATCGACTCCATGACGAACGGGCCCAGCTCCGTCGTCTGCGTGCCGGCCAGGTTGCCGTCGGCATCGTAATCATACCGGGTATCGCCGTCGTACACCCAATCGCTGCCGTTCCACAAATACGAGGTTGCCTTCGCAAGATGGTCACCCGAATATTCGTAAAGTGTCTTCCTGTCGGGATAAAGGTTCCCGGGAACATAGTCGCTGACGAGGCATTCCGTCATCCGGCCTCCGGCATAGGAATAGGTCGAGATCCGTTTGCCGTTGTAACCGCTGGTGTCGGTGATGGTCAGGATGTTACCCCCTCCGTCGTAAGCGTAGGTTATCCGCTGTCGCGAATTCCACATGCTCCCGGTGAAATCGAATTCCTCGAAAGCCTTTAACCAAATTCCTTCATAGGTGTAAACATCCTTCACCTCATTCGATTGCACGCCTGCCGTATCGATCGACCGGATGATGATCTCCGATGGATGCTCGCCGGAATATCCATTCACTTCAAACAGCAGGTCATATACGATGGATCCGTTGCCGCCGAATCCCTGGTCGCGGACCGACAGGATCCGGTCGCCCGTATAAGCCGGGGTTAACAGGGCAAATTCGCCGGCGGGGGGCAGGGAATAGGCCACCCGGCTGAGGAGTGAACCTGTGTAGGTGCAGGTCATGGTGTACCTCATGGCCCCGTCAATATAGTTCTCGGCATGTGAAAGGCGGACCCCGGTGGGGGAAGCCGGGTCCTGGTTATCCTTGCGGCAGGCGTTCAGCAGAATACCACCTGCCAGGATTATGATTAACCAGCCTATGATCAGGGGTCTCATGGCTTTATACTTCGGCTGATCAGGTCCGCAAAATGCGGACCTGATCGCTCAGAATCTTGTAAAGATACAGCAAATAGTTCATTTCTTCTCCCCGGGGATGCGGAACTGGATCCCGGCCGTGAGCATCCGTCTTTCCTGCCGGCCGGCTCCCAACCGGTCAGCATAAAGGGCTTCCAGCACCAACCAGCGGGTCACCGGGTAACTTCCCTGCACAAAGATCCCGTTGGCATAGCCGATCATGGCCCGGGTGCCGTCGGTACGGCCAAAGCCGGTGCCCACCCCGACCCGGAAGAGCGGATAGGGAGAAGCGGAAGGAAAGGCGGCCGGGAAGGAGATCTCGCCGAAGGCAATATCGGAAGGGCCGCCTCTCAGGGTGATGGCCGGAACGACCCAGGAATTCACATGGTCGGGGGCGATGAGATCCCCGTCGGAGAAATCATCGAAGTGATCATGCTCCCTTGGAATGCCGATCTTGTTCTGCCCGATCATCAATCCGGTGCTGAACCCGAAGTACCGCCACTGGAATGAAACATAGGGAGCCAGTCCCACCACATACCCCGATTTCGGGTAATCGGTTTCCCTCCCCCCATACTCCTGCCCGTAATAGCCGCGCATTCCGATGGCGTACCTGTAATACTTGCCCTTCCACCGGTTGTGGCTGACATCGACAGCCCCCTGCCAGAACACCCGGCGCTGGTTTCCGTCGGGAACCAGTTCGATCCACTGGGAATCGCATCCGCTGTGGGAACAGGCCAGGTATAAATCTTCCACATAACTGCCTGTCATCCCGTAAAGACCGATGGCGGTAAATTTACTTTCATCATCAGGATCACCGGTGCCGCTCTTCTGCGACATCAGCCCGAGACTGCCCAGCACGACCAGCGGCGCCACCCACCGTAAACCAGGGACTGTATGCCGGCGGTACAGGCCGATGACCTGGTAAAGAGTGACCGGCCATAGTACCAGGAGCACCAGGAGCGATTCGGGCAGGGGGATCCATTTCCGTCCCGCCAGGAAAAAAAACCATACCCCGGCCGTCACCACTCCCCTGCGCAGAGCGGAGGCCGGCGCAGGAACAGAAGTTTCATTGCGATCTTTCCGGAAGCAAGCCCGGATACCCGCTGCGGCGGCAAAGATCACGAGGAGCCACTGGTTTCCCGTCAGCCCGGCGAAGGAAGCGGAACCATCTTCAGAAGCCCGCCAGAATTCGAGAACGAAGGCCAGGATGCCGTAACAGATCAGCGAGAATATCCACTGTGTGCCGTTGTTCTTCCACTGTTTCCGGGTAAGATGCACCAGGAAAGCGATCAAAAGGCATCCGGCAGTGAGGTAAAGCTGGACCGGATGAACGGCAAGGGAGCCGGTAGCGCCCGGTTGGATCAGCCCCCGACCCAACTGGTCAAGGTACGCATGGGAGGCTGCATCGTAACAGATGCCCCACGGCAGATCGGTGGGAAGGCCGTAGCAGCACCCGGCAAAAAAGCAGCCGATCCCCGAAATGGCGAGCCCGGCGGGCAGCGCCACGGCGAAAGCGTCATCTGCAGTCCGGCCCATCCCCAGCACATGCCGGGCGGCCAGGAGAGCTGCCGCCAACCCGATAACGCCTCCGGAAAGGCTCCGGTGTTCGGCCGGTGGCAGGCTTCCTGTGGTCAGGGCCTCGCGCCACAAGCCCGGAAAGTGGGCAAAAAAAGTCTCGCCGAGGAAGAAGCCAACGGTCAGGGCGGTCATCAGCAGCACGATATCACGCAGCGAATGGCCGTCGCGCTTCAGGCTGCTGAAGGCGATAAGGGCGACGACTACAAGCGCCGCCAGGGACGACAGGGAGAAGATCCAACCTCCCCAGGCTGTCGGAAGGATCAGGGTTTTCATAACACGGTCGTTTTTTCGGTTGATTCCACCTGGATACGTTTTCTGAATGAAAGCACGGTATTCCGGAAGAGGATGGCCATCACCACGGTCATCAGCCCGCCGGGAATGGGAAGCAGCGATCCGGCGATGCCGGTCATCTCCTCCGTCTTCACCCCGCCCCGGATCACCGGAACGAGTTTCGAGGGATCGGCTTTCGACGGCACCTCTTTCACCAGGTTCGAATAGATGTCGATGACGCAGCACCCGGGCTTGACCCATTGCGGGCAGAGGCTTTCCGGGTTTTTGGTGACCACCACGAGCACGTCGGCCCGGCGGCCGTGCGTTTCGGCATCGCCGCCGTCCCAGTTGACGAACGTCACCGCGCTGCCGGCGGGAACCACCCGCGAGGCGGCGGCCCTGACGATCATCCGCACGAGGGTGTTTTTTACAAAGCCGTCGTCAAGCAGGAAAACCCACTCCTGGTCGCCCGTAATGCGGACCCCTTCTTCGCCGAGCATCTCATATAATGCCTCCGGAAGGCACATCGGGAACCGGTCGGCGTCGATGTCGGGGATCATTGTCTTCATCAGGTTCTGCGGGTGAAAGCCTTCAACTTCCCTGGCGGGATCAATGCGGTTGATGATCCGCACCGGGTTGAGGTGTTCGGGCAGGGGCTGGAGAAGGACGATGGCGTCGAGGCCGGGACGGGCATTCAGCGCGTCGATGGCGGCAAACACCTCCGACTCGGTCGATTCATTGGCGAGGATCTCGGTATAGACCCGGAATCCCATGGTCTCGGCCGTATGCACATGCAGCGGCACGTTGTACTTCATCAGCGGGGTGCAGGGGAAGCCGATGAAGGCGATGCCCGGCACTTCTCCGTAAACGGCCTGCAGGCGGGCGGTTTCGGTTCTCACTTCGGCGAAGATCCGTTCTTTCGCGCGGTCTCCTTTGATGATCTTGGTTTCCATGGCGTTTCGTTTTGGAAATGAGATTCTTTTGCACCAAAATTATCGCCGGAAAGGGGCGGATCAAAATGGGTTTATAGGGAAGGGGACGGGGCGATTGGCGAAAAATGCAAATCCGGGACCTCTCGCAGGGCCGGATTGGCAAAAATCAATGATCGGGGACGGAAAAGCCTGTATTTGGGGAAATATCAGAAAAATAGCACCGCAGACCAGCCTGCCGGAAGACAGGGGACCTTTAGATTTTACAGCGGCCTTAGTGCCTTAGTAGTTTTTTACCACTTAGACACTGAGAACACTTAGAAACACTAAGGTTTTAATTGTCCGGCATATTTTTTACCGTTGTCTCAGTGCCCCTCAGTGACCTTAGTGCCTTAGTGGTTTTTTGAACCACTTAGACACTGAGAACACTCAGAAACACTAAGGGTTTAATAGTCCGGCATATTCTTTTATCTATTTTCTCAGTGCTCCTCAGTGCCCTTAGTGCCTCAGTGGTTTTTTGAACCACTTTGACACGGAGAACACTTAGTAACACTAAGGTTAAGGAGAAAAAGGCGGCGCCCGTCGGGTTTCAGTTCACCACCACCTTCCCTTCGGTCACCGTCCCGCCGTTGCTGACCAGGCGAAGCAGGTACATGCCCCGCGACCAGGAGGAGACATCCAAATCGAGGGCTCTGTCGTGCTGTCCGACGGCAACCGTACCCATATGTTGACCGTACTGATTGAAGATCTCCAGTGTGGCTGCCTGGCCGGAGCGAAACGGGGAGAGATCGATGTGCAGACGGCCGGCCGCCGGGTTGGGAAACACCTTCATGTCGGCCTGTCCCGGGGATCCCGTCGGATCGTTCGTGCCGGTGTAAAAATGGTACGGGGCATCGAACAGGGCAACACCATTCCCGCCTTGCCCCTCTTTGACCCAGGTCATTGCCACCTGGTGAACGCCAACATTCGTTGCCACCTGCGGATAGGGATTCTCCAGGGTGGCATCGTCGTTAAACCCCGGGCTTATCACCTGCCACGTGTCGGGCTGGGAAAGGTTAACCCCCTTTCTCAGCAGGGCAATTTTTTGCTGCGTGGCGTTGTACATGACCACGTTGAAAGCGGAATCGAAGGAATTGAAGCATGCATGCGGCTGGCATTCATTATCCAGGGTGGAAGCGAGGGTCATCGGTTGAAACACCGATGTGGAACCTGCATGCAGGTTATAGCATCCCACCACGTCCCGTTCAGAGGAACCCGGGTTGACCTTATCAAAAAGCACCACTTCCGTCAGGTTCCCATAGGCATTGTCGTAACCCGACGACTGACAGGCAATTGCCGGCCTACTGCACTGGTTGATCCACGAAGGGTTCAGGCTGTCGAGACACACCGGCTTGATCACTTTGCTGTTGAAGCTTGTATCGGTGCGGGTGGCATAGATGTGATGAACAGTCCCCGAACTGCTTGTCTCTTCCCAGGTAATAAAATATTGTCCCGTGTTATGTGAAGATGATCGGCCATAAGTAATAGCTATTTTCCCAAGAGAATTTGAAGTTCCTCTCACCGAGACACGTTTTGTTAAAGACGATGCGCCATTACTCGAAGTGAATAATAATAGTGAATCATGGGGATAACGTTGAATATACAAAACAGCAATACTTCCTCCTGTACTTCCAACTGCGGGGTAAACGTAGTCGGATGCGATTGCTACATCAGTAATTGGATCTCCACCTTGTGCCATGAAAAGGTTCTTGATAAATCCCCCTGTTGTGCCGTTAAATGCTGGGACCGAGATGCCCCCATTCTGCCACAGTGTATCATAATATGTCATTGCAAGGATCACTTTTAACGTTGACTCGGAATTCCCACATGTTGCGATCTCAAGAGAAGGTATTATTTCATGCTCCAAACCAAGTATAAAATCCTGGAACTTTCCCCAAGTATTACCATTATCAACAGACTTTTGTATAGCAATCCTAGTGTTACTTGCACTATCATATTTATAAGTTGCGTATAGCCATCCATTAAATGCAGAACAAATCTTTACATCCCGCTGGTCTTGTTGTGGTTGATTACTAAGAATAATATCGTTTGCGAACAACGTCTGATTTCCTGATAACGGGTTTTCAATTCCCGGGCCGCTGCCGGTTTGAGGGAAAGATATAGCAGGGATGAGCAGGCAGAAAAGAAAGGAGATGAGAAGGAGGGCCGGTGTTTTCATGTGTTTGAATATTTTGTTTATGTAAAGGAAAAAACCACCTAAAAACAAAGACGCAATTTACAAAAACCTTTTCCCAAATCGGAAATCATTGCTGTTTTTTACTTGGCAGAAGGTACTTCGCTCCAATCCGCCCCGTCCGACTCCAATCTTATTACTATTCAATCCCTTCTCAATTCTACTGTTCAATTGTTCTACTGTTCAATTGTTCTACTGTTCAATGATTTCCCAACTTGTGCCAAATCGTACATCGTACAGCGTACATCGTTGATCGTACATCGTAATTTCCTCCTACCTTTGCATCCCCTTTTAATACACCAAACTATGCTCCGGACTCACACCTGCGGCGAACTCAACCTGTCCCATACCGGGATCGAAGTAACCCTCACCGGCTGGCTCCAGCGCTCACGCGACATGGGCGGCCTCACCTTCATCGACCTGCGCGACCGCTACGGCATCACCCAACTGGTCTTCAACATGGAGGTCAACCCCGACCTCTGCCTCGAAGCGAGGAAACTGGGCCGCGAATTCGTGCTCTCCGCCACCGGGAAAGTGGCCGAACGCAGCAACAAGAACCCGAAAATGCCCACCGGCGATATCGAGATCCTGGTCGAAAGTTTCACGGTACTCAACACCTCGAAAATTCCCCCTTTCACCATCGAAGACAACACCGACGGCGGAGAGGAGCTTCGCATGAAATACCGCTACCTCGACCTTCGCCGTACCGTGAACCGCAAAAATCTCGAACTGCGCCACCGCATGGCCATCGAGACCCGCAACTACCTGAACGAGCAGAAGTTCCTGGAGATTGAAACGCCTTACCTGATCAAGTCGACCCCCGAAGGGGCCCGCGACTTCGTAGTGCCCTCGCGCATGAACCCGGGCCAGTTCTACGCCCTGCCGCAGTCGCCTCAGACATTCAAGCAACTGCTGATGGTGGCCGGCTTCGACCGATACTTCCAGCTCGTTCACTGCTTCCGCGACGAAGACCTGCGCGCCGACCGCCAGCCGGAATTTACCCAGATCGACTGTGAAATGGCCTTCGTCACCCAAGAGGATATTCTCGGCACCTTCGAAGGTCTGGCGAAACATCTTTTCCGGTCGGTACTGAACGTTGAAACGGGCGATTTCCCGCGGATGCCTTACGCCGAAGCCATGCGGCTCTACGGTTCCGACAAGCCCGACATCCGGTTCGGGATGACGTTTACGGTACTGAACGATCTCGTGAAAGGAAAGGAATTCAAGGTGTTCGACGAGGCGGAATTGGTTGCCGGCATCTGCGCCGAAGGATGCGCCGGGTATTCGCGGAAACAGATCGACGAGCTCACCGATTTCGTGAAGCGTCCCCAGGTGGGCGCCGCCGGACTAATCTATATCCGCTGTGAGGCCGACGGCAGCCTGAAATCGTCGGTCGACAAGTTTTATACCCCCGGGGATCTCAACGCTATCGCCGGAAAAGCGGGGGCAAAGCCGGGCGACCTGGTGCTGATCCTCGCCGGGAAAGAGGAAAAGACCCTTTCTGCGCTGGGCACCCTGCGACTGGAAATGGGCCGGCGCCTGGGACTGATGAAGCCTGGCGAGTTCAAACCCTTGTGGGTCATCGATTTCCCGCTGCTCGAATGGGATGAGGAAACGCGGCGCTTCTATGCGAAACACCACCCGTTCACCTCCCCGAAACCCGAAGATATTCCGCTGCTCGACACCGACCCCGGCGCCGTGCGCGCCAACGCCTACGACCTGGTGATCAACGGCACCGAGATCGGCGGCGGCTCGATCCGTATCCACAACAAAGACCTGCAGAAGAAGATGTTCTCGGTGCTCGGCTTCACCGACGAGGACGCCGCCGAACAGTTCGGCTTCCTGATGAACGCTTTCGAATACGGCGCCCCGCCCCACGGCGGCATCGCCTTCGGGTTCGACCGCTGGGCCACCATCTTCGGCGGCGGCGATTCCATCCGCGACTTCATGGCCTTCCCGAAAAATAACTCCGGCCGCGACGTAATGATCGACTCACCCGCCGCCATCAAGCAGGAACAGTTGAACGAATTGCAGATCCGGCTGGGAAAATAGGGCTACTCCAGGTCCTTTTCAAACAGCGCCCGGTCCTCCTTCGACAGGCTCTTGCAATCGAGCATGGCCTCGTTGAGGTACTTCCGGAACTCCTTCCCGAATTCCGCCGTTTTAGCCTTTTCGCCGTATTTCTTGTGAAAATCGTCGTAGAGGACAGTCATCTCCGTCTGGGTCTTTTCCACCTCCGCCTGCAGGGTCACCAGCTTAACGGTGTCGTTGGGATTGGCCGATTTCAGCGCCCGCATCGATTCCAGGCTTTTGCACATAATGGCGGCGATCTTTTCGGCGTCGGCTTTCAGCTCTTTATTCTCCCTTTTGCAGGAATAAAAGGATACCATTGCGATCAGGGCCAGGGCCGGCAGGAGGATCCGGGTTTTCATGGGACAGAGGTGTTTCAGCAAAAATACGGGTTTTCAGGAAATCGACATCCCCGGC
>Ga0116170_10000783_pt1 | contig 33283 bp, 30 predicted proteins | sample AD_JPNHW1_MetaG_FD_89797 | JGI IMG/M metagenome (GOLD analysis project Ga0116170, IMG submission 89797) | Active sludge microbial communities of municipal wastewater-treating anaerobic digesters from Japan - AD_JPNHW1_MetaG | ecosystem: Engineered > Bioreactor > Anaerobic > Digestate | place... | reverse complement strand
GGGCAAACTTCATAAAAATCATGCTGATTATAAACGTTATCGCAAAAATAATCAGTCCACAGAAAATACCGGTAAAAAGACCATTTTTCCTGTATCTCTTTGAAATAAGAAATCCGGCAAAATAGCTTCCGACACATAGCGATATGCTCGACATCGCCGAAACAAGTCCGTCGGGTGCGTCAACCTTAGTCATTATAAAAGAAAAAAGCAATAGGCACAGCACCGTCAGAACTCCGCCGGATAAAATTGAAACAGCTGTATTGAATACTTTTGAATCTCTTAAATTGTTAGTGTTTCTATGCATGATCTTCCCCCCTAATAAGCGGTTTTACCATACATAAATATTCATAAGTTCACTAAATTATTCTGCTTTTGTGTCATGAACTGTATCATTTGACTGAATAGCCCAGTTCTTTACACGAATTTTGCTTCTGTCCCCGCCTGTTTCGAGAACAATAGAATCATCGCTCTTGCGGACAACTATTCCGACAATTCCACCGATAGTAGTTATCTCATCACCGATTTGAACATTGTTTCTCATTTCCTGAGCTTGTTTTTCCTTTTTCTTCTGAGGTCTTATCATAATAAAATATAAAACAACAAATATCAAAAGAAGCGGAGCAAGCTGTAGAATCATAGCCAATGTGGTGTTAGTAGTCTGTCCGCCCTCGGCAGCAGCAGTAAGCAACAGTGAAAAATATGGCATTAATTTTCCTCCTAATTATAATTATATAAGTAATATTATATCATAATTTCAGAAATATACAATATCATTCACAAATAATTTGCAATTAGCCATTTATTTTGATTTTATATAATCATCAATTGCTTTTGCGGCAGTTTTCCCCGCACCCATTGCAAGAATTACGGTTGCGGCACCGGTAACGGCATCTCCGCCTGCATAAATGCCCTCTTTTGTCGTCAGCATATCCTCGTTCACGATAAGACAGCCGTGCTTATTCACTTCAAGCCCGGGGGTTGTGGATCTTATCAGCGGATTAGGTGATGTTCCGATTGACATAATGACAGAATCAACCGGGAGCTCATAATTTGAGCCTTTAATCTCGACAGGTCTGCGTCTTCCGCCTGCATCCGCCTCGCCGAGTTCCATTTTAACGCATTCCATTGCGCGGACACGTCCTCTTTCATCGGAAAGTATTTTCATAGGATTATTCAAAAGAAGAAATTCAATTCCTTCTTCAATTGCGTGATGTACTTCTTCTTTTCTTGCGGGAAGCTCCTCCATAGAACGGCGGTATACAATATAGACCTTATCTGCACCAAGGCGCATAGCACTTCTTGCGGCATCCATAGCAACGTTTCCTCCGCCGACTACCGCAACAACCTTGCTTCTTTTTACCGGCGTATCGTAGTCGTCAAGATAAGCCTTCATAAGATTTATTCTTGTGAGGAATTCATTGGCGGAATAAACTCCGACCAGATTTTCTCCCTCAATGCCCATGAAATTCGGAAGACCTGCGCCTGAGCCAATAAATACAGCCTCAAAGCCCATATCGTTAACAAGCTCGTCAATCGATAGAACCTTTCCGATTACCATATTTGTCATAATGTTTACGCCGAGAGCCTTTAAAGAATCTATTTCTTTCTGAACAATCGCTTTAGGAAGACGAAATTCGGGAATACCGTACATAAGCACTCCTCCCGCAACGTGAAACGCTTCAAAAACTGTAACCTCATAGCCTAAACGTGCAAGGTCGCCCGCACAGGTAAGTCCGGCAGGGCCAGCACCGACAACTGCCACTTTATGTCCGTTTAATTCAGGCTTTTTAGGAGTTATATCTGCATTTTTCATCATATAATCAGCAACAAAGCGCTCAAGTCTTCCAATTGCAACAGGCTCACCCTTTATCCCTCTTACGCACTTGCCCTCGCACTGATTTTCCTGAGGACATACTCGTCCGCATACGGCTGGGAGGCTGTTTGTTGAAGTGATAACAGCATATGCTGCTTCAAAATTTCCTTTTGCAACTTCCTCAATAAATTCAGGAATACGTACAGAAACAGGACATCCAGCAACACACGGCTTGTGTTTGCAGTTAAGGCAGCGCTCTGCCTCTTTCATTGCCATTTCTTTTGTATATCCCAAGGTAACTTCATCAAAATTCCTTGCACGGATTTGAGGATTCTGTTCCGGCATAGGTGTTTTTGTCAATATCATATTAGGCATTTTCAGCACCTCCTGTTAAACGGCAGATGTGGTTCTTACTGTTTTCTTCGTCTTCTTTATATGTTCCATTTCTTAGCATAAGTTCATCAAAGTCCACGATATGTCCGTCAAAATCAGGGCCGTCAACACAAGCGTATTTAATTTGTCCGCCGACTTTAACGCGGCATCCGCCGCACATTCCCGTGCCGTCAATCATAACAGGATTAAGCGAAACTATCGTCTTTATTCCGTAAGGCTTTGTAACAGCACACACAAATTTCATCATGGGAACAGGGCCGATCGCAATTACTTCGTCATATTTATTTCCCGATTCGATAAGCTCTTTTAAGGCCTCCGTTACAAAGCCTTTTTTGCCGTATGAACCGTCGTCAGTTGTGATAATTAAATTATCGCAGGCATTTTTGAATTCTTCTTCAAGAATTACAATATCCTTGTTCCTGAAGCCTGCAATAACGTCAACCGTAATGCCTTTTTCGTGAAGAGCCTTTGCCTGAGGGTATGCGATTGCACAGCCTACTCCTCCGCCTATTACGGCAACTCTTTTTGCGTCAGGCTCAATGTGAGTAGCTATTCCCAAAGGGCCTACAAGGTCGCTGATTTCATCGCCCTCGTTCATCTTTGAAAGCTGAATTGTTGATTTCCCCACAAGCTGAAAAATAATTCTGACAGTTCCCTTATCTCTGTCATAATCATTTATCGTTATCGGAATTCTTTCTCCCTTTTCGTCAATTCTGAAAATTACGAACTGACCGGGCTGCGCCTTTTTTGCAATAAACGGAGCCAAAAAATCCATTTGAACAACGGAATCATTCAGCACCTTTTTTTTCATAATTTTAAACATAATATACTCTCCCCCTGTTTTATCAATAAAACACAAAAAATATTATACTATATTTTATTTAATATTTCAATAAAAAAAGAAAAAGTATCAGATTATTTAATCAGATACCATTTCTCGCTTAATTATATTAAGTCAAAATCACTTTTTTACTCTGCACTTCAACAGCTTAACTGAATCTTACAGTATGCTTTCCGTCGTTTTTTTAAAGATAATTGTAATCTGTGTGCCTTTATTTACAGCACTTTTCATTTCAATATCGGCATTATGGAAAGCCGCGCCATGCTTGACAATCGACAAGCCAAGGCCAGTTCCTCCAGTTTCTTTTGAATGACTTTTATCAACACGATAAAAACGCTCAAACACTCTTTCCTGTGCTTCCTCTGGGATACCTATTCCCGTATCGCTCACCGTCAGCAAAACATTTGAATCGGTTTCTTTTATTGTAATGTCAACTTTTCCGTTTTCTTTGTTATACTTTATTGCATTCTCGCAAAGATTGAAAATCATTTCGTCAAGAATATGACTTATGCCGGATATTTCACAATGACTCCCCGTTAGTTCAATCTTAACATTTTTACTTTCCGCCAAAGAGGAAAGCCTTGTTTTAACGTTTTCAGCAAGGGCATAAAGGCTGACATTTTCTTTCTGAATATCGCTGTTTTTCTCATCAAGCTTTGAAAGCTTGATAATATCTTCGATAAGGTCGATAAGGCGTCTTGATTCGGAATAAATTTTTTCTGAAAAGCGCTGAATATCCTGAGGCTTAACAAGTCCGTTTTTCATAATTTCGGCATATCCCGAAATAGATGTGAGCGGAGTTTTAAGCTCATGAGAAACATTCGCCGAAAATTCACGGCGCATTGCCTCACGCTCTTGTTTTTCAGTAACATCAACCATAATAATAACAACGCCGATGGTTTTTTCGCTATATTTTACGGGACTTGAAATAATAAGATAAACCTTATTGTTCGTGCTGTAATTACATTCTCCGTGTTCACCGTTCTGAGCTTTTTCAACCGATTTTATAAAATCGTCACTTCTGTTTAAGGTCAGAATATTCTGTCCCTTACAGTCTTTTTTAGAAATTCCCAGAATATCAACCGCACTTTTGTTCAAAGAAAGCACAGTCGATTTCTCATCGAGAATAATAAGTCCCTCATTCATATTTTCGGTAATGGCGGAAAATTCAATCTGCTGTTTGTTAAGCGTTGAAATATACCCGCTGATTGATTCATTCTGTTTAACAATTCTTGATAAAAGCGGAGTGATTTCATCGTAAACAACATTCTGTTCGGGATTTTCAAGATCGATTTCGTTTATTGGCTTAACGATAAATTCCGTCTGCAGCTTTGCTATCATTATACATAAAAATAAAACAGGAACAATCAGAATTATTATCATCGGGATACTGTCGACCATTTCCTTATAAATACTGTCAATAGTATATGCAACCCTTATTACAGAGCCGTTATTAAGCTTTATCGCATAATATCCGGTCTGTTTGTCAAGCGTATCGGAAAGCCTTGTGCTTTCGCCTGTTCCGACTTCCATTGCCAATATAAATTCTGGGCGATCCGAGTGATTTTCCATCTTTGAAGCATCCGCCTGTGAGTCAAACAAAACCGTTCCGTCAGACGCAATAAGAGTAATTCGGTCAGAAACAATACTTTTAAGCTCTTTAAAATAATTATCGTAGTCAGAATCCAAGCTTAAAGAAATATATTTTGCTTCCTTTTTGATAATAGACTTCATCTGATCGCCGTTCTGATTAAATGAAATCACGGTAAATACTATTGCCGTCAATATTATTGTGACAACAGAAACCAGAAGAAGATTTATAAATACCCTTCGCTTCATCTGTTCCCTCCTATGCGATAGCCGACACCTCTTACGGTTTCAATCATATTGCCGCATTCGCCGAGCTTTTGTCTTAATGTTCTTACATGAACGTCAACTGTCCTTGTTTCTCCGTCAAATTCATAATTCCATATGCTTGAAAGAATCTGTTCCCTCGTAAGTACATTTTCTTCATTTTTCATAAGCATATAAAGTAGCTCAAATTCTTTGAAGGTTAGAAGAATCTCGGCTCCGTCAGCCTTGACAATATGTTTTTTTGTGTCAAGCGAAAGATTCCCGACAGAATAAACCTTTCCCTTTTCGTCATCTTGACTTTTCGTGCGTCTTAAAAGAGCCTTTATTCTTGAAACAAGCTCCATCATTCCGAAAGGCTTTGAAACATAATCGTCCGCCCCGCTGTCAAGACCTATAACCTTGTCATATTCCGTGCCTTTTGCCGTAACCATTATGACGGGAAGCTTTTTTGTGGTACTGCTTGCCCTTAACAGCTTTAAAAGAGAAATCCCATCCTGTCCGGGGAGCATTATATCAAGCAAAACAAGCTCCGGAATTTTAACCTTAACCGCGGTTAAAAAATCATTCCCGTTGTCAAAGCCATTGACTTCAAAGCCCGTGCTTTGAAGTGTATAAACAACAAGCTCTCTTATACTCGCATCGTCTTCTACAACGTAAATCATAGATATTCCCCTTTGTATATTCCTGTCATTGAATACTCAACCCACTCGGCAATATTCGTCGCATGGTCGCCTATACGCTCAAAATATTTTGCAATCATAAGCATATCAAGGCATTCCTCGCCCATATTGCTGTTTGTCTGAATGAATGCTACGATTTCGCTTTTAACCTTGTTGAAAAGCATGTCAACCTCGTCATCGTCCGCAATGACTTTTCTTGCAAGCTCAAGGTCTTTATCTACAAATGAATTTATGCTGTCGGTAACCATTTTTATGGTAGCACGAGCCATATCCTCGATATGAACTTTTCCGATAATATTCGTATCTGTAATAAATCTGCTTATATCTACGATATCATAAGCCTGATCGCCTATTCTTTCCATATCGGAAATCATTTTCATTGCGGCAGAAATCATACGTAGATCCTTTGCGACAGGCTGCTGCTGAAGAATCAGCTTAATGCAAAGTGCTTCAATTATTCTTTCCATTTGGTCGATTTTTTTATCTGCTTCGATAATTATGTCTTCCGGTATATTATCCTCGTTAAATAATTTTTTAGCGGCAAAAGCAATAGCTTCTTCGCATAATGCTCCCATTTTTATCAGCTCGACATTAAGAATTTCAAGCTGTTCATCAAACTTATTTCGCATTTATCCGAACCTCCCCGTAATATAATCCTCTGTACGCTTGTCAGCAGGCATTGAAAATATTTTTTCCGTTTCGCCGTATTCGACAATTTCCCCCAAAAGGAAAAACGCTGTTTTGTCGGAAATTCTGACTGCTTGCTGCATATTGTGAGTTACTATGACAATAGTATAATCCTTTTTAAGCTCAATGGCAAGATCTTCAATTTTAGAAGTTGATATTGGGTCAAGAGCAGATGTCGGTTCGTCCATCAGAAGAATTTCAGGCTGAACAGCGAGCGCTCTTGCAATACAAAGCCGCTGCTGCTGTCCGCCCGATAGACCAAGAGCAGATTTTTTCAGTCTGTCCTTAACCTCGTCCCATATTGCCGCATCGCGAAGTGACTGTTCAACAAGATTATCAAGCTTTACCTTTGAACGCACGCCGTGAGTTCTCGGTCCGAATGCAATATTGTCATAAACGCTCATAGGGAAAGGATTCGGCTTCTGAAATACCATTCCCACACGTTTCCTTAAAAGGTTTATGTCCATTTCATTGTAAATATTTTTCCCGTCAAGAAGAATTTCTCCCGTGATTTTACAGCCCTCCACAAGGTCATTCATTCTGTTCAGTGACTTTAAAAGAGTCGATTTTCCACAGCCCGAAGGGCCTATAAATGCAGTTATCTCTTTTTCATTTACTTGGAGATTTACACTTTTAAGTGCCTGAAAATTCCCGTAATATAAATTAACATTACTGATATTCATTTTTTCCATATTAACTTTTACCTTTACTTATTTTTTTGGCTATTATGTTTGAAAAAGCATTTATCCCTACTACAATTACTAAAAGCACAACTGCCGTTGCATAGGATTTATCCACATGAAGCCCCTCACTCGCAAGAACATACATATGAACGGAAAGCGTTCTTCCCGATGACATAAGGTCATTAGGGACAACAGGCATCGTTCCGGAGGTAAATATCAGGGCGGCGGTTTCTCCTACTATTCTTCCTATTCCAAGGATTACTCCCGCAATAATTCCGGGAACAGCCGACGGAAGAACAATTTTGAACACTGTTCTGAGCTTTCCAGCACCAAGCCCGAAGCTCCCCTCTCTAAAGCTGTCGGGAACGGCTTTTAACGCTTCTTCGGTTGTTCTCATAATAAGCGGAAGAATCATTATCGCAAGAGTGATTGCTCCCGCAAGCATTGAATATCCCCAGCCGAGTGCGACAACAAAAAGAAGATATCCGAAAAGTCCGTACACAATTGAAGGAATTCCCGAAAGCGTTTCTGCAGTTATTCTTATTATTCCGACAAGCTTATTTCCTCTTTTTGCATATTCGACAAGATATATAGCCGAAAAAATCCCGAACGGAACGGCAATCAAAAGAGAAACAAATGTCATTGTAATTGTATTTATCATAGCGGGGAGAAGAGAAACATTTTCAGAATTATATTCAAGAGAAAATAAATCAAGACTTATGTTGGGAACGCCCTTTATAAGTATATAAACAACAATAAATATTAACGAAACGGTGGTTATTGCAGCCGCAGCCAATATTAAAAGCAATATTATCAAAGAAAGTGGTTTTTTAAAATATGACATTAATTTCTGCTTAAATGTAAGCGTATTTACAGCAATGATTTTTTTGGGGTCAATTACGTTAGTTTCATCATTGTTCATATTTTTTCACCTCTCCCCTTTAAAAGCGAAAACGAAATATTGATAATAAGAATGAACACGAAGAGTACGACGCCTGTTGCAATAAGAGCGCCTCTGTGTAAGTCAACCGCATATCCCATTTCGGTTACTATATTTGCGGTAAGGGTTCTTACTCCTTTAAAAATACTGTTCGGTATTCTCGGCTGATTTCCGGCGACCATTATAACCGCCATTGTTTCGCCGATTGCACGGCCTATTCCAAGAATTACTCCCGCAAATATTCCTGATTTTGCGGCAGGAATTACGGCTAAAAAGATACTTCTTTCATGTGTTGCACCAAGCGCAAGCGCACCCTCGTAATAACTGTCGGGAACCGCTCTTATAGATGATTCTGTAACATTTACGATGGTCGGCAATATCATAATTCCAAGAAGTACGGAGGCCGAAACAATGTTAAAACCGTTCCCTTGAAAATGCTCTCGAATAAACGGAACAATTATAACCAGACCGAAAAAACCGTAGATTACAGACGGAATTCCCGCCAGAAGCTCAACGGCAGGCTTTAAAATTTTATATAAACCTCTAGGGCAGTATTTCGCCATAAAAACTGCGGTAAGAATTCCGACGGGAACGCCGATAATAATTGCACCCGCCGTAATGTAGATACTCCCTATTATCATTGGAAGGATTCCGTAAATATCATTTTTAGGACGCCATTCGGTGCCCAAAAGGAATTTTCCTATACCTATTTCTTTCATTGCCGGCAAGCCGTTTGCAAATAAGAAAAAACAAATCATCGCCACTGAAAATATAGAGGCAAGAGCGGCGAACAGGAATACAAAGCTCATAAACTTTTCTTTGAATTTATTCATAGTTTAAAACAACATCCTCTTAACAAAATTAATGCCATCTATATAAATAGGGCATTAATTCTGTGTGATTCAAATTTTATGTTAATTATTTTAAGAAGGACCAGTCTGTTGTGTCGCCTGTATAAATATTCTTTATCTGTTCTGTTGTAAGCTCATTGCAGGTATTATTTTTATTTACAATTATTGCAATTCCGTCCTTTGCGATTACTGTTGCCTTTGCACCCTTTTCGGTTTCGCTGTCTTTAAGTTCTCTTGAAGCCATACCGATGTCGCATACTCCTTCGATTGCTGAAGAAACACCTGTTGTTGAGTCTGACTGCTGAATTTCAATTATAATATCAGCGTTAAGTGCATTGTAAGCTTCCTTTAATTTTTCCATTACAGGAGTAACTGAAGAGGAACCTGCAATTGTAAGCTTTCCTTTAAGTCCTGCTGATTTATATGCGCCAGTGTTTCCTGTGCTGATATAGTGATTGTCTTCAACAACCTTCTGTCCGTCAGCGCTTAAAATGAATGCGATAAAATCCTTTGCTATGTCGCTTTCTTTGCCCATTGTTACGATGTTAAAAGGTCTTGAAACCTTATAAGTACCGCTCTTTACGTTTTCAGCAGTTGCTTCAGCACCGTCAACCTTAACTGCCTTTACAGTGTCATTAAGCGAGCCGAGTGAGATGTATCCGATAGCGTAATCATCGCCTGCTACTGTTGTCATCATAACTGATGTGCTGTTTGTTATCATTGCTTCTTCTGTTGTATGGTCAACTTTTTTTCCGTCAGCGTCTTTCTGTTCAACGCCTACGAGTTCGATAAATGCACCACGTGTTCCCGAACCGTCTTCTCTGGATACTACGTTAATCATTTCGCTTGTGTCAAAATCGGACTTGCTTTCTGCTGCTGTTGTAGTTTCTGCTCCTGTTGTTCCTGATTCTGTTGTTTTTTCCGAAGAGCTGTTTCCTGTGTTGCTGCAGCCTGCAAACAAGGTCGTGAGGCAAATTGCCGCTGTCAATATTGATATAATTTTTTTCATAATATTTTTCTCCTTTTCGTTATTGCAATTATGATTATATAACTCGAATGTAAAAACCAAAACGGAGTTAATGTTAAATGTAAGTAAAATAGCCAGATACACTTATTGTTATGTAAAATCCGCATTTAATACATTTAATTTATGTAATAAATAAAAAAACCGCCTTTAAAAGACGGCTTAAACATTATTCTTTTGATATTATGACAAAACCTTTTTTGCTATATCGACGGATTCTTTTGCATCCTTAGCATAATAATCTGCTCCGATTTTTAAAGCATAATCGGGAGTAAGAACCGCTCCCCCCACCATGATTTTGCAGTCAAGCGCATTTTCACGGATAAGGTTTATTGTATTTTCCATGCTTTTAAGAGTGGTTGTCATAAGTGCGGAAAGTCCCACAAGCTTTGCGTTATTCTCCTTAACGGCATCAACAACGCACTGATAATCAACATCGCGCCCCAAGTCAATAACGGTATAGCCGTAATTTTCAAGAAGAACCTTTACAATATTTTTACCTATGTCATGAATGTCGCCTTTAACAGTTGCGATAACAATTTTCCCTTTGTTCACAGGCGCGGCATTATCTTTTATAAGCTTTTCCTTTATTACTTCGAATGCTGCTTGTGCAACTCCAGCCGAAAGAATAAGCTGGGGGAGAAAAATTTTTCCGTTTTCAAACCTGCTTCCCGCTTTGTCAAGTGCGGGAATAAGCATGTTATTTATAATATCCATCGTATCATGGGTTTCAAGAAGCTCTTTTGTTATTCTTGCGCCGTCGTTTTTAAGTCCGTTTTCTATCGCATAGAATATATCAATGTCGGCTTCCTTTTTTATCGGCTGAGAAATCTTTTCCCCACCGTATGCATTGATATACTCTATTGAATTCTTATCAATGTTTGACAAAAGCTTGAATGCCCTTACCGCGCCCGTCATTGAGTCTACATTCGGGTTGATTATGCATAAGTCAAGTCCATAGGTCAGCGCCATTGTAAGGAAATTATGATTTATAAGCTCTCTGTTCGGAAGTCCGAAGGATATATTTGAAACGCCGAGAATCGTTTTAAGCCCAAGCTTTTCCTTTACCATTCTTACTGCCTTTAAGGTTTCAAGCACTGCCTCCTGCTCCGTTGAGGCGGTAAGGCAAAGACAGTCGATATAAATATCCTGCTTTTTTATTCCGTATGAAAGCGCCTTTTCCATAATTTTTTCGGCAATTTCAAAACGTGCCTCGGCTTTTTGAGGAATCCCGTTTTTATCGAGAGTTAGTCCGATTACAGCCGCTCCATACTTTTTAACAAGCGGAAGAATGGTTTCCATAGTTTCGGCTTCTCCGTTTACGGAATTGACAATAGGTTTTCCGTTATAAACTCTTAAAGCCGCCTCAAGAACCTCAGGAACAGTCGAGTCTATCTGAAGAGGAACATCCGTCACACTCTGGACTGCCTTTATCGTCCTTATCATCATTGCTTTTTCGTCAATACCGGGCAGTCCAACGTTGACATCAAGAATATCCGCCCCCGCATGAACCTGTTCTATCGCCTGATTGAGGATATAATCTATATTCCCGTCCTTTAAGGCCTGCTGAAATACTTTCTTGCCTGTCGGATTTATTCTTTCTCCAATAATTCTCGGCTGATCGATAAATACCGTATTTGCGGGTGAGCATACTGCGGGGAGGATATTAAACTTACGTTCATGCGGCTTTTTGTCTTTTAAAATGTCAGAAAGCTCTCTGATAAATTCGGGAGTTGTCCCACAGCAGCCGCCGAATATTTTCACTCCGAGCTTTAAAAATTCAAGCATATGCTCCGCAAATTCATGGGGAGTAACATCATATAGGTTTGTCAGCGGATCGGGAAGCCCCGCATTTGGCTTTATGACAACGGGAAGAGAAGTAAGTCCGCAAAGCTCTTTTACAACAGGGTAAAGCTCACGCGGTCCTAAAGAACAGTTGATTCCTATGGCATCTGCTCCAAGTCCCTCAAGCGTCAGTGCCATTGACGAAACGCCGCAGCCCGTAAAGGTTCTCATATTCTCCTCAAACGTCATTGTACACATAACAGGAAGACTGCTGTTTTCCTTTGCGGCAAGAAGAGCGGCTTTTATTTCATAAAGGTCTGTCATTGTTTCAATTACAATAAGATCGGCATCTTTCCCCGCGATAACCTGTTCTTTAAAAATATCATAAGCCTCTTCAAAGGAAAGCTTTCCCGTGGGTTCAAGAAGCTGACCTATCGGACCTATGTCAAGTGCAACAAGACAATCCGTCCCCGCCACGGCACTTTTTCCGTTTTTTATTGCGGCACTGATAACTTCATTGACGGAATGTCCGTTCAGCTTATGTCTGTTCGCACCGAAAGTGTTTGTATATATAATCTGAGCGCCTGCATTTATATAGGCTTTATGAATGTCTATTATCATATCCGGATTTGTTATACCTAAAAGCTCAGGAATTTCGCCTATTTCCATACCGCTTTTCTGGAGCATTGTCCCCATTGCACCATCTAAAATAACAAAATTTTTTTTTAAAAGCTCACTAAAAACCACAGTGAGTTCCTCCCTTTCTGAAAGTACAGCTTTCTCTTAAATTGCATATATTACAGCTTTGTTTTTTCTTTATTATTTTATTTTTCGTGATTCCGAATACTGCCGTGACAGATTTCTGCGGAATAAGCAACAGACTGTCAGTTAAAGTCAGCCCGATTTTTTTCGGCGCATCAATTAAATTCAGAAGTTCACTTTGAATTTCAAGCGGGAAATCCCCGTATCCCGGACTAAACCGCCAGGTCTGATTATATTCAGGGAAGCTTTTCATTACTTCTTTTTCAATTTCGTCACAGACCTGTTCGATTGCGGCATTTGCTACACGGTCAAAAATCACGGCGGATGGCATATCGTTAATCTGAGCGGCACGGATTATTTTATCGGTTTTTTCTGTAAGGGTTGCCGCAAATACGGCGATTTTCTCACAGCCCTCAAGGTGGTGATTAATGTCATTTCCCTTTAAAATATCAGGTGCATTTTTAAGCTTTATTTGTTCTCCGACTTTTTCGGCGTCAAATACTCTGTAAATGTATCTTGGTGAAATTTCTTTCAGCAGCTTCTGCTCACATTCATCTATTATCTCACAGACTTTTTCGTCGGGAATGGAATCCTTATATCCAAGATACCTATAAACTTCATTTTTATCAATTGATTTTAAAGAAATCAAGCTTTTCCCCGCCTTTAATATTCTGTTTTAACAGTATACTATATTTATCTTTTTTTAGCAAATTATTTTTTAAAAATTGACTTGAACCAAAAATATGATATAATATTATTAATTAAATTAATCGGAGAATTTATATGCTAGATTTTATTGTCGAAAAACAAAACAGCTGGGATTATCTTAAAACCTGTAATCTCCCTGTTTTTATATATGGAATGGGTGACGGCGCGTTAAAAATCATGTCCGTAATGGAAAAATACAAAATCCCCGTTTCGGGCTTTTTTGCGAGTGACGAATTTGTCAGAGGGCATTATTTTGAAGAGCATAAGGTTCATTCACTTACTGAAATCGAAGCTATTCTTGATGACTTTGTAATTGTTCTCGCCTTTGCCGCCGGTTATCCGTCGCTTTATCAGAAAATAAATGAAATTTCAAAAAAGCATATACTTATTGCCCCTGATGTCCCTGTTTCGGGTGATGGTCTTTTCACCTATGAATACTGTCTTGAGCATGAAAAAGAAATTTCAGAGGTATATTCTCTGCTTGAGGACGGCATTTCTAAAAAAACTTTTTCAGATATAATAAATTTTAAAATAAGCGGAAAAATTTCTTACCTTAATTCCTGTACAACTCCTAAATCTGAGGTTTTTGAAAATATAATCAGTCTTTCCGCAATTGAAAATTATGTTGACCTCGGGGCATATAACGGAGATACCATTCTGGAATTTATTGAGCTGACAGGCGGGAAATATCAGAAAATAACTGCGCTTGAGCCTGACAAAAAAAATTTCCGAAAGCTTTTGAAAGCAGCTGAGGGATATAATAACATTGAAGCATTTAATGCCGCCGCATGGGACAGCGATACCGTTATCGCATTTTCGTCAAAGGCAGGACGTCAGTCCGCAGTTTCCGAAAAAGGAACGGAAATCCCCGCAAGAAGTGTTGACAGCATACTTGGCGGAAAATCATGCACAATAATAAAAATGGACGTTGAGGGAGCGGAAAAGCAAGCAATTATCGGAGCGAAAGAAACCATATCAAAATATTCGCCGCGACTTATGATTTCGCTATATCACAGGAACGAGGATATTTTCGAGCTTCCTCTCCTTATAAAAAAGATTAACCCGAAATATAAGCTATATTTAAGGCACCAGCTTTATATTCCCGCATGGGAAACAAATTTATATTGTACCTTATAGAAAGAAGGAACTATTTTTGAAACGCATTGTACTGAAAGAAATCTGCGAAAACTATAACGATTACGAAAATAAAGATATTACCGTATGCGGTTGGATAAGGTCGGTCCGCGCATCAAAAAATCTCACATTTATATCGATAAATGACGGAAGCTGTTATAAAAGCGTTCAGATTATTGCCGAGGACAGGCTCGAAAGTTTTAAAGAAATATCAAAGCTTAACGTGGGGGCGGCAATTACCGTCAAAGGTAAAATTGTTCCTACTCCAAACGCAAAACAGCCTTTTGAAATAAATGCGGACAGTATTATTATAGACGGAGAATCTATGGCTGACTATCCCCTCCAAAAGAAAAAACATTCGCTTGAATTTTTACGCTCAATAGCTCATCTTCGCCCGAGGACAAATACATTTTCGGCGGTTTTTCGTGTGAGAAGCGTATGCGCTCAGGCAATTCACCGTTTTTTTCATGACAGCGGATTTGTATATGCTCACACGCCGATTATAACCGCAAGCGACTGTGAGGGCGCGGGGGAAATGTTTCAGGTAACGTGTTTAGATATGAAAATTCCTCCCCGTAACGAAAGCGGAGATGTTGATTACTCACAGGATTTCTTTAGCAAAAAAGCTGCTCTTACCGTTTCGGGACAGCTTGAGGGCGAATGCATGGCTATGGCATTCGGAAAAATCTACACATTTGGGCCGACATTCCGTGCGGAAAAATCGTATACCCCACGCCATGCCGCCGAATTTTGGATGATTGAGCCGGAAATTGCTTTCGCCGACCTTTATGACGATATGGAGCTTGCCGAGGATATGCTAAAATACGTGATAAAAGCTGTATTGGCTGAATGTACCGACGAGCTTGAATTCTTTAATCAGTTTTATGACGATAACCTTTTGGCAAGGCTTAAAGCTGTTTCAGAATCGGATTTTATGCGTGTTTCATATACCGAGGCAATAACGCTCCTTGAAGAAAACAAGGATAATTTTCAGTATCCAGTTTATTGGGGCTGTGATCTCCAGACGGAGCATGAACGCTATCTCACAGAGCAGTGCTTTAAAAAGTCCGTTTTTGTAACGGATTATCCTAAAGAGATAAAGGCGTTTTATATGCGCATGAACGATGACGGGAAAACCGTAGCCGCCGTGGATCTTCTTGTTCCGGGAATAGGCGAGCTTATCGGGGGGAGTCAGCGTGAAGAACGGCTTGACGTACTCACAAAGAGAATGGAAGAAATGGGGCTTTCTCCTAACGATTATTCATGGTATCTTGATTTGAGAAAATACGGCGGAACTAAACACGCAGGCTTTGGGCTGGGCTTTGAACGTTTAATCATGTATGTGACAGGTATGTCAAATATCCGAGATGTCCTCCCTTTCCCAAGAACGACGGGAAGCGCTGAGTATTAAAATATAAATGACAAATATTACGACAAATATTTTAGGAGGAATTTTTTATGAAAGCAATAGTATATGAATCAAAGGCAGGGCACACAAAAAAATATGCGGAAATTTTAGGTGAGAAAATAAATCTTCCTGTTTATTCTTTAAAAGAATCAATGACATCTCTTTCATCAGGCGATGAAATCATTTTTATGGGCTGGATTATGGCGGGGAACGTAAATGGTTATGACAAGGCGGCAAAACAATTCAAAATATGCGCTTTATGTCCCGTCGGCATGGCGGGAAAAGAATCCTCTGACAAAACGGAAAAGGACATATCCGCAAAATATAGTTACGCCCCAGAAAAGATTTTTTATCTTGAGGGCGGATTTGATATAAACAAGCTAAGCGGAATTTATAAATTCATGATGAAATCCATGATAAAAATGCTTGAAAAAAAATCTGATAAAACCTCGGAAGAAGCTGAAATGACTGCCAAAATGAAAAATAATCAGGACTGTGTGAATGAAGATAATTTAGTAAAAACAATTGATTGGTATGAAAAGCTGTAAAAAAACATTGACTATACTTAAAAGCCCTTCTGTTTTAATCTTAAAACAGAAGGGCTTAATTTATTATTCGTATCTTAATGCTTCAATCGGGTCAAGCTTTGCAGCTTTGTTTGCAGGGTAGTATCCGAAAAATACGCCTATCGCCATTGAGAAAAGAACTGCTATAATTATTGCGGCAACATTAGGCGGAGCAAGCTCTCCTACTATAAGCCCGATAAGGTTGCCCAAAATAAGTCCGAAAATTATTCCGATTACTCCTCCGATAAGACAAATTATCATCGATTCAACGATAAATTGAACTCTTATTGCGGAATTCGGCGCCCCAAGAGCTTTTCTTACACCGATTTCACGCGTTCTTTCGGTAACAGATACAAGCATTATGTTCATAACGCCGATACCGCCTACAAGAAGAGAAATTCCGGCAATAATCGTAATTACAAGAGATACGATATCAAGAATATTGTTCATTTGGCCAATCTGATCCTGAGGAATCCATGAAGTAACTTCACATTTTGGATTATTTTTATAATATCTCTGATTCATATAATCGACTGCTCTGTCAGCAAAATCATTCAGGTCAACACCGGTATATGTATACAATAAAAATTGAAAAGATATATTATCCGTATTTCCGGTAATTCTGTTTGCGGTAGTATACGGAATTATCACATTCGTCGACATATCCTCACCAGAAGCGCTTACCGCTGCTGCGCTCAGCTTACTGAGTTTAAATTCAAGTATTCCTATAACGCTGAATGTCTGAACGGTATCGTTAATTTTTACATCAATAGTATTTCCTATTGCGTCGCCATTGGGGAAAATTTGATTAGCAAGTTTATCTGTAATAATAATTACATTCTTTTCGCCCTTTATATCATTTTCTCTTAAATTTCGACCTTCGAGAAGATGCAGCGAGCTCTGTGACGGTATGCCATCTTTACTAAAACCTGTAAAATCAATTTTGTACTGTTTTCTGTTTTTAGTAACTGTTCCGCCGAATGAATCACTTTGAATTAATGTATAGTGTACATCCTCAGAAAAGTTTTCGGCGACATTATATATCATATCATCAGTAAAAAGGTCGTCATTGGTGTAATACTGATTTGCCTGATCTTCCTTAAACTGAATTGAAAACTGAACCGCATTAGTTGCACCCATATCGGCAAAGCTTTTATTTACTGTGTTTGTAAGCACTCCGCCGAGGGTGGTAATCATGATAACCGAGCTTATTCCTATGATAATTCCGAGCATAGTCAGAAAGGCACGCATTTTATTTGATTTAAGACTTGCAAACGCAAGGGCTATATTTTCTCCGATATTCATTCAGCAGCCCTCCTGTCTGTAATAAATTCATTTATTATCAGTCCGTCGCTCATGGTAAAAATACGATCAGTTTCCTCAGCAAGCTCACGGTTATGAGTTATAAGTATAATGGTTTTGCCCTGTTCCTTATTAAGCTTATGGAAAAGATCCATAACCATACGTCCGGTGGTGCTGTCGAGCGCTCCCGTCGGTTCGTCGGCAAGAATAATCGATGGGTCATTTGCCATTGCTCTTGCTATTGCGATACGCTGCTTTTGCCCTCCCGAGAGTTCGTTCGGCATATGTGACAATCTATCGGACATTTCAACTATTTCAAGAAGTTCTTTTGCTCGTTCTGTCCTCTGTGTCTTTGTCATTCCCGCATAAAGCATGGGAAGCTCAACATTTTTTAATGCCGACGTCCTTGAAACAAGGTTAAAGTTTTGAAATACAAATCCAATTTTTTTATTCCTTATCTGTGAAAGCTCCTTGTCGTCACATTTTCCGATAGATACTCCGTCAAGATAATAGTGTCCCAGAGTAGGTCGGTCAAGCGCACCTATTATATTCATAAGCGTTGATTTTCCTGAGCCTGATGCGCCGACTATCGAAACAAATTCGCCTTCAAGAACCTTAAAGCTTATTCCGTGGAGGATCTCAAGCTGATTGGGCGTACCGATATAAAACGCTTTGACAATCCTCTGCATATCGATAATTGTTTTATTTGTCATAACATTATTCCTTTTCGGTCTTTTCAACCTTGGTGAATTTCTTCTTTAATGTGATAATGTCTCCGTCCTTAACATTATCAGTATCTGTGATAAGTATAGTACCATCTGTAAGCTTGTCAGAAATAATCTGCATTTCGAGATCAGTTTCAAGTCCAACTTCAACAGGAACCTCTTCAAGCTTATAATCTGAGCCGGATTTATTTGCAACATATACTACGTCTTTACCATCGGGAGTAGTCACTACTGTTCCGAAAGGTACGCCGAAAGCGTCATTTACTTCTTCACAAATTATCTTGAGCTTTGTGTTAGTCCCTATAAGAAGACCTGTATCCTTTGAAGTCACTTCAACCTCAATAGGGAAATTAATCTGACCGTTTGTCTGGTCCTTTACTCCGGCAGGAGCAACGTTTGAAACAACGCCCTGATATTCTTCATCTTCTGTTGCATCTGAAGTTATAATTACTTTCATACCTTTTTTAATAGATTTAATATCGTATTCCTTGATATTTGCATTTATTTTTAATGTGTTAGTATCGTCAACCGTGAGGATAACTCCCTGTGAAACAGTACCCTCAACGGCAGCTATTGAAGTAACTGTTCCGTCAATTGGTGAGGTAATTGTACAGTCAAGAAGATTTGATTTCATATTTGAAAGTTCAAGAACCTGAGGATCATTCGAAACATTTTTAAGAGCCTGCTCATAATTGTTCTTTGCTGTTTCAAGCTGCTGATTTACATTGACTTTACCTGATTCAAGAGCTTTCTTAGCTGACTCAAAAGATCTCTTTGCGGTATCAAGCTGGTTTTCTGTATTTTCAAGTTCTGTGTCAAGTGCTCTTTTTCTGCTTTCAATTGCAAGAGTTGTTGAATCATAGCTAAAATATGCTGATTCAAGAGAAGTTCTTGTCTGAAGAATATCAGCTGGAAGAAGCTTTGTAAGCTCTTTATAATAATTGTCATATCTATTTTTATTTGACTGAGTTGGATTTTCATTTTTATCTTTACGAGTAATTGTTATCATTTTTTCAGCAGATGCAATTGAATCCCTTGTATCACTTGATAATGATTCTTTTTGCTTTTCATATTCTGCTTCAAGTGCCTTTACACTGTTATATGCCTGTTCAAGCTTTAAATTAAGGTCAACAAGCTGACTGTCCCGCATTGAATTAATGTCTTTGATTTTATCGTCATAATTTTTCTGCGCAACTTCAAGAGCACTTTTGGCTGTATCATAGTTGGACTGAGCAGTGTTCATACTGTCGTTAAGACCTGAATCAACCGAATTTTTTAGGTTCATATACGTATCTTCGGCTGTTTTAAGAGTGTAATATGAACTTGTATTGGACACGTCAAGCGAAGATTCCTTGATTTTTATCTGCTTTTCCAGATCCTTGCTGTCAAGAATAGCAAGAGTATCTCCTTTTTTTACTGTATCCCCAAGCTTAACAGGAATGTCTTTTACCGGGTATGTAAGTGTTGTGTAGATTTTGTGCGAGTCCGCACTTTCAACAGTACCATTCGCGCTGATTGTATTTGTTATCGATTTCTTTTCCAAAGTCATATTGCTTAAAACTTTAACGTCCTTATTTCCTGATGTAGCAAAAATAATCACCGGAATTAAACAAATTAAAAATACGGCAATAATTGAAACGGTCAGAATTATTTTACCTTTTTTGCTCATATAGATTACTCCATTCATTATTGATTTACAATATTATTATACAGTAAAAGAAAAATGCTCTGCAATAACTGCAGCTTACATTTTACGTTATTAACTTTCATTATTGTAATATACCATGTTAGTTAATTACTGATGTAACTAACTATACATCGACTTCAGTCTTTTGTCAATACGTTTTTCAATAGTTATGACAATTGTCACTGTAAATTGTGAAGATTGTCATATTTATAACAAAATTTCATTTTTTATAATTTGTCTGAAAAGTAGCACCACATAAGCTAAATTTACTCGAAAATGCAAGTTAATTATATATTTCTTTCATTTTATATTAATATCTGATTGCAGATTAATCAGGTATTCACTTTTGTTTATTAAGTTTGACGGATTAATAATACTATAACAATCAGCTATTTTACTGCAATTGCTTGTTCACAAAGGCAACTAAACTAAACATTATTAATGTACCGCTTAATTTATTTGTGCATTTTTACATATTGACAATATGAAAGTTAAGCGATATAATTACAGCATAAAGAGTTTATATGTTTTATAAATTCTTAAATACATTATAATAAACAATCTTTTATGACAATGGCGTCTGTGGTTACAGGTACCGTGTGTCATAAAAGATTTTTTTATTTATTAATCAATTTCAAAGGGGTTACTGATCAATGAATAAAAATGTTTATTATAAAATAAGTTAATTTAATTCTCAGGGACTAAATTAATATCAAATAGGAGGAATTTATATGGAATTTTCGGCAGTAAACACGATTTGGGTGCTGGTTGCATCCGCACTGGTATTCTTCATGCAGGCTGGATTTGCAATGGTAGAAACAGGCTTCACCAGAGCTAAAAATGCCGGCAACATTATTATGAAAAACCTTATGGACTTTGCAATCGGCACACCGATTTTCTGGCTCATTGGTTTCGGAATTATGTTCGGAGCAAACAACGGATTTATCGGTAACTTTGACATAATGTCAAAAGGCGATTATTCAGGAATTCTTCCTTCAGGCGTTCCTTTCTTCGCATTCTTCATTTTCCAGACAGTGTTCTGTGCAACAGCGGCAACTATCGTTTCAGGTGCAATGGCTGAAAGAACAAAGTTTTTATCATACTGTATTTACAGTGCGGCAATCAGCCTTGTAGTTTATCCTGTTTCCGGCCACTGGATATGGGGCGGCGGATGGCTCTCACAAATTGGATTCCATGATTTTGCGGGTTCAACAGCTGTACATATGGTCGGCGGTGTAGCCGCTCTTATAGGAGCTAAAATCTTAGGTCCACGTATCGGAAAATATGGCAAGGACGGAAAGCCCAAAGCTATTCCCGGACACAGCCTCACGCTCGGCGCTCTCGGCGTATTTATTCTTTGGTTCTGCTGGTTCGGATTTAACGGCGGTTCAACCGTTTCAATGGAAGGCGGAGCAATTGAAAGCGCAAGTAAGATTTTCGTTACAACAAACCTCGCAGCAGCTTGTGCAAGCATAGCAGTAATGACTATTACATGGATAAGATATAAAAAGCCCGACGTTTCAATGACACTTAACGGCTCACTTGCAGGTCTTGTGGCTATCACAGCAGGATGTGACACAGTATCTCCCCTTTCAGCCGCTATTATCGGTGTAATCGCTGGATTTGCAGTAGTATTCGGTATTGAATTTATTGATAAAGTTGCTAAAATCGATGACCCGGTAGGAGCAGTAGGTGTTCACGCAGTAAATGGTTTTCTCGGTACTTTACTTGTTGGTCTTTTATCTGACGGTACAGGAACAAAATACAAGGGACTTTTCACGGGCGGCGGATTTGAACAGCTCGGCATTCAGGCTATCGGCGTTGGTGCAGTAATATTGTGGGTAGTTATTACTATGGTTATTATATTTACTATAATAAAGAAAACCGTTGGCTTAAGAGTTTCAAAACATGAAGAAATTGTTGGTCTTGATATTGAAGAGCATGGTCTTGAATCCTCTTATGCGGACTTTATGCCAAGCATTAACGGAGCATCGTTAAATTCTGCTGCTGCAAGCTTAATTTCTGAAGGCAGCGAAGGCACAGTATCCGCTGACAAAGCTGTTCCAGTTGAAATTCTTTCATCAGAATCTCCTGTTGCAAGTGATGTTAAACTCACAAAGGTTGCTATCGTTTGTAAGCAAAGCAAATTTGAAGAACTTAAAAATGCCCTTAATGAAATAGGCGTAACAGGTATTACTGTAACTCAGGTTTTAGGCTGCGGCACGCAAAAGGGTGCGTCGGAATTCTATCGTGGCGTTCCTGTTGAAATGACACTGCTTCCCAAGATCAAGGTAGAAGTAATTGTTTCAAAGGTTCCTGTAAAAACAGTTATAAATACAGCTAAAAAAGCGCTTTATACAGGCCATATCGGTGACGGTAAGATTTTCGTATACGATGTTGAAAATGTAATTAAGGTTCGTACGGGCGAAGAAGGATATGCCGCTCTTCAGGATTCTTCAGAAGAATAAACAATAACTTATATAAAACACGTCCTGTGTAAATAGTCAGGGCGTGTTTTCATTTTATCTTAACAATAATTTGCATGAGAAACTAATTTACAATAAATAATAACTATGTTATAATAATAAAATATAACTAAATTAATTATGAGGTGAATTAACTTGCCGACAGGACACGAAAATATACGCAATTTTTGTATCATTGCGCATATCGACCATGGTAAATCCACTCTTGCAGACAGAATTCTTGAACTAACTTCCACCGTCGCCGCACGCGATATGGAAGAACAGCTTTTAGATAATATGGATATTGAGCGTGAGCGCGGAATTACAATAAAAGCCCGCGCAGTAAGGCTTAACTATAACGCACAAAACGGTGAAAATTATATATTTAACCTTATCGACACTCCCGGGCACGTTGACTTCAACTATGAGGTTTCACGTTCCCTTGCTGCCTGTGAGGGGGCAATTCTTGTCGTTGACGCTTCTCAGGGAATTGAGGCACAAACTCTTGCTAACACATATCTTGCAATAGAGCACAACCTCGAGGTTGTTCCTGTTGTCAATAAGATCGATCTTCCGTCCGCAAATCCCGAAATGGTCTGTAAGGAAATCGAAGATATTATCGGCATTCCCGCTATGGACGCTCCGAGAATTTCCGCAAAAACGGGAGTAAACATTCAGTCGGTTCTTGAAAAGGTAATTGCAGATATTCCTGCGCCTGTGGGCGACGACAATGCTCCGCTAAAGGCACTTATTTTTGACAGCTATTATGATGCATACAAGGGCGTTATTATTTATGTCCGCGTTAAAGAGGGAACAGTAAAAACTGGCATGACGATAAAGCTTTGCTCGACAGGTGCGGAATTTACCGTTGTTGAAACGGGCTTTATGGGCGCGACAAACCTTGTCAGTGTCGGTGAGCTTCATTCGGGCGAGGTTGGATATATTGCCGCTTCAATAAAAAGCATAGGTGACACTCAAGTGGGAGATACAGTTACCGATGCTGAAAATCCCTGTGATGCGGCTCTTCCCGGATACAAAAAGGTTAACCCTATGGTCTTTTCGGGAATATATCCCGCTGACGGTGCGCGCTACGGCGATCTGCGTGATGCCCTTGAAAAGCTTCAGCTTAATGATGCTTCTCTTTCTTTTGAGCCTGAAACATCCATTGCTCTAGGGTTTGGCTTCCGCTGTGGATTTTTAGGACTTCTTCACATGGAAATCATTCAGGAACGACTTGAACGTGAATATAACCTCGACCTGATAACCACGGCGCCGTCCGTTATTTATAAGGTTACTCTTACAAACGGAGAAGTACGCCTTATAGACAACCCGACAGCCTATCCCGACCCTGGAACAATTTCCATTGCCGAAGAACCTATGGTAAATGCACATATCCTTGTTCCGTCTGAATTTGTAGGGAATATCATGGATCTTTGTCAGGACAGACGAGGCATTTTTAAGGATATGAAATATCTTGACGAAACAAGAGTTAATATTCATTATGAGCTTCCCTTAAACGAAATCGTATATGATTTTTTTGATGCTTTAAAATCAAGGACAAGAGGCTACGCTTCATTTGATTATGAAATGATAGGCTATGCCCCTTCCAAACTTGTAAAGCTTGATGTACTTCTTAACGGCGACATAGTTGACGCACTTTCTTTTATTATTCATACGGATAAGGCATATGACAGAGGGCGTAAAATTGCCGAAAATCTTAAAGATAATATTCCCCGTCAGCTTTTTGAGGTCCCTATTCAGGCGGCAATCGGCGGAAAGGTAATAGCGCGTGAAACCATCAAGGCAATGCGCAAGGACGTTCTTGCAAAATGCTACGGCGGAGATATTACGCGAAAGAAAAAGCTCCTTGAAAAACAAAAAGAGGGTAAAAAACGTATGCGCCAGTTAGGAACGGTTGAAGTTCCTCAGGAGGCATTTATGGCGGTGTTGAAGCTTGACTAATCCGATAGGGCTTTATATCCATGTCCCTTTCTGTGCAAAAAAATGTCCTTACTGTGATTTTTATTCACTAAAATATAATGAAGAAGATGCCATACAATATGTTAATGCGGTTATAAGAAATATTCAAAAATACCGTGATGAAAAAATATCTCTCGACAGCGTTTATTTCGGAGGGGGCACCCCCTCCCTTTTAACGTCCGACAAGCTTGGACGGATAATGGAATCCATTTCCGACAGCTTTGTTCTGTTAAATTCCGAAATCAGCATTGAAGTGAATCCGTCCCTTGTCAATGTTGAAAAGCTTCATACACTTAAAGAAATCGGATTTAACCGTATTTCCTTCGGAATACAAAGCTTTAATGACAATGAACTTAAGGCTCTGGGCAGACTTCACAATTCTGAAACTGCTCAAGCTGCCGTCATTAATGCTGAAAAAGCAGGGTTTAGTAATATTTCAGCTGATATTATGCTTGGTATTAATCATCAGAATTTATCCTCTATGTATAATACGCTGGATATTGTTCAATTTCTTCCACTTACGCATATTTCAGCTTATATGCTGAAAATTGAAGAAAATACTCCGTTCAATGACGAGAAAATAATATCCGTCCTCCCCGACGATGATGCGGTTTCGGATTTATACCTTGCCTGTGTGGACAGGCTTTCACAAATGGGCTTTAAACAATATGAAATTTCAAACTTTTCAAAATGCGATTTTGAAAGCAGGCACAATCTTCATTACTGGAACTGCGAAGAATATATCGGGATAGGTCCGGCGGCTCATTCTTATTTTAAAGGGAAAAGATACTGCGTCCCTCGTTCTCTGAAAGCATTTAATGAAAGTATTTGTCAAACCGAAATCATAACAGACGACAATTCAGGAACTTTTGAAGAATACGCGATGCTAAAAATTCGTCTGATGAAAGGTCTTGATTTATCGGAATGCGAAAAGCGTTTCGGAATTTCTATTGAAAAAATTATTCAAAAAGCTCGTCCGATAGAGAATTTAGGGCTTATTAGCATTAAAGACAACACTATTTCACTTAATCCAAAGGGCTGCCTTGTATCTAATCAGATTATAGGCAGGCTTTTTGTTGAATAGCAACAGATTACACACTTGCATAAATCAAAAAATCTACTTGCAATAAATTGCATAATGGTATACAATATATTATGTCATATACTTTATGTAAATAACGGGGGAAGCTTTATGCGTTTAAATGAAATGTCAAAAACAGAGCTTGAAAAATTCAGAAATCAGGCTTTGAGCAAATACGAAGAATTTAAATCAAAAAATCTTAAGCTTGATATGTCGAGAGGAAAGCCCGGAGCCGACCAGCTTACGCTTTCAATGCCGATGATGAATGTTCTTGACGAAAATTCGGATATGAATACGGAAAATGGCCTTGACGTTCGCAATTACGGACTTCTTGACGGAATTCCCGAGGCAAAAAAGCTTTTTTCCCAAATGATAGAGGTTTCCGAAGATGAAATATTCATAGGCGGCAACTCAAGCCTTAATCTTATGTACGATACAGTCGCAAGGGCAATGCTCTATGGCACTGTCGGCAGCGAAAAGCCTTGGGCAAAGGAAGAAAAGGTAAAATTCCTTGCCCCCGTCCCCGGTTATGACAGACATTTCGGAGTAACCGAAAGTCTTGGAATTGAACTTATAAACGTTCCGATGACCGAAAACGGTCCGGATATGGACATAGTTGAAAAGCTTGTTTCAGAAGATGCTTCGATAAAAGGAATATGGTGCGTTCCAATGTATTCAAACCCCGAGGGAATAACATATTCCGATGAAACAGTCAGACGCTTTGCAGCATTAAAGCCTAAAGCTCCCGATTTCAGAATTTTCTGGGACAACGCTTACTGCATTCATCATCTTAACGATACGCCCGACAAGCTTTTGAATATAATGAACGAATGCAAGAAAAACGGAACCGAAAACATGGTTTATATTTTTGGCTCAACCTCAAAGGTTACATTTGCAGGTGCTGGAATAGCATTCATGGGACAGAGTAAGGAAAACCTCGCTCATATGAAAAAAATTGTCGGTATGCAGACAATCGGATTTGACAAAATCAATCAGCATAGACATGTAAAATATTTCAAAGACATGAACGGAATTAACGAGCATATGAAAAAACACGCAAAGATTATTGCTCCGAAATTCAGCGTTGTGCTTGAAATGCTTGAAAAGGAAATTGCTCCTCTCGGAATACTCGAGTGGAAAAAGCCTAACGGAGGATATTTTATTTCTGTCGATACCCTTGACGGCTGTGCAAAAAAAGTCGTACAGCTTTGTAAAGAAGCCGGAGTTGTTCTTACAGGTGCTGGAGCAACCTTCCCCTACGGGATTGACCCCCGTGACAGAAATATAAGAATTGCACCGACCTATCCGCCAGTTCATGAACTTGAGCTTGCTATGGAGCTTTTTTGTATATGCGTAAAGCTTGCAAGCGCTGAAAAGCTTATACTCGGATAACATTAAATAATTTGTGCCGAACCATTTACAAATGCCGCTTAAAGGCTTATGTAAATGATTCAGGCACATTTTTTTGTTATATTATTATAAATTATAATACACCGCCGATAACTTCTTAAAGTTTAACCGTGCAGCTGAATCTTTTAAAAATGCTGATTTTTTCGAATGTTTTATCCGAAATTTATTTAACTCATTGATTATAGTTTCTAAATTGCTGACACCTACTCCATGCCCATAGTATAAACCATGCCCAATATCTACTATATTTTCGCCCTGATATTCTGGTAATTTTGGATCAACATCTGGGTTTTCAATATATCTTCTATCACCAGGGAGATAATCATTCTCTTTTTTTAATGTCCCGCCCTCTTTGAGCAGATTGTCAAGAGAGTGCCAGTTTTTAAGACGTATTTTAGGAAAAATCTTATTGAAACGTTCTTTCTTGAATACATTTAAAAGCGCTTTATAATAAATAATTACTATCGCAGTGGAACACTCAGTAGCGTATAATGAAGCATTTATAAAAATATCGCGAATTGCATCACTGGGGGTTACTCCTGATTTAAGCAAAAATCCCCCATCGTTTTGCCGATCCCAATATTTCGGATTACATTTAGATTTTTCAAAAACTTGAAATTCTATTCCGCTTTCACTTAGTTCATTTGCGGATTTGACTATTTCTTTTCTAAGCATAAGTTCAAATTTAAGCTGATTAACCGAGTCATATTTGTATTCAGTTTCGCTTGAATTAAGAGCATTTATTATATCTTGCTGCATAGTATCATAATGATATTTATTTAAAATACTGTTAATATCCATTTTTGTTCTATTAATAATAATCATCCCGAATCCCCCAAAGCGTCATTTTTCGTAAACTATTATAGTTTATTCAAAATCTGAGGGTTATGTTAATACTCCAACCGACATGGTCAATAGGGTTTCAAAATTAAAAGGGAACAGTTTAAAAACTGTTCCCTTTATTATTTTATTCAGAATAACTGTACTGGTGGTATCACTCCAAACTATTTAAGCTTAATGCGCCCAATGAATTTATTCATCATAACCACTTTCTTAAAATAAATTTTTTACAGCTATTATTGATTATTCAAGATAATCTCGTCTGGCTTTATGCCACCGGACTCACTCCTGACATTTTATTTTTTGTTTTAAGCAACTTTCATTGCTTAGCTGATGTTCCTTTCGGACTCACCCCTTTTTACTTTAATTAAATATTCATATCGTGAAATAAGGATTTCTGGTTAATTACCATGATAGATCACTTCTTCCTGATTAAACCTAATTAAAATTTCAGGTGCTGTTATTGAAATGCGGATTATCCGCAGTGACTTTCATCACTTTGCTTAATTTTCGGGAGGACTCACTCCTATCTGATTAAATACTGCAAATCCTTTATGCGTACCAAATTGTACATTCATAAATATCACTTCTTTTGTCAGATTTTATGTGATATTAATTTACCACATCGTAATCACCCTTACAATTTATTTTGTTCCCAGTAAAATTCAGATACTGTACATTGGTATCACCTTTTAATCATATTTGTCGTAGCCTTTTTATTTAAAGCCTCTCGGTCTAAATCCTGGTTATAGAACCATAAACTTTAATTAAAGAATATTTTATTCTGCTTAAAATGACAGCCTGTATTTTCTTCAAAAATATTATAAGCTATCTTGTACTGACTATATGATGTGGTCGGATAAATTGTAATTTTTATTAACTAATCGTTATTAATGTGAAGATTGACTCAATAAAGTCATTTTTAAACTTCCTCTTGATTATTAATTACAATTCGGCTACTAACGAGCCACTCATTAAAATATTCTTTTTTAACTGTTCTGTATCTGCATTTTCCATTGGACCCGCCTCTTTCCGATTTATATTTGTCACTTTAAGTAACTCTTGAGGAAAGATTTCTGCATTTTCTTAATCTTGTTGTTTGGTTTATGCTTTTCTCTTTCCTTGTTTATAATATATCATATCGTTTGTGCATTGTCAATAGTTTTTTTAAAAAAATATAAAATAAATTGTTTAATATATACTTAATAATAAGTGCTTGACATTATAATATTAAAATAGTAAAATAATAATGTTGGGTTCAAATAAATTAATTATAGGAGGTATTTATGTCTGATACTTTAGATTTTACCCCTGACCTTTATACGTTGGTTGATGAGGACGGAAAAGAACAGACCTTTGAAATGCTTGACGCTTTAGAGGTTGACGACACCACTTATTATGCTCTTGTTCCTTATTATCAGGAAGCTCAGGAAATTGCCGAAGACGACGGCGAACTTGTAATCCTTAAAGCACAGCAGGACGGCGAGGAAGAAATTCTCGTTTCTATTGACGACGATGAGGAATTTGATAAAATAGGCAAAATATTTATGGAAAGAATAGAAGCAATGTTTGACGAGGACGGCTGTGAGTGCGGCTGCGGCGATGATTGTGAATGCGGCGAAGACGATGATTGTGAATGCGGCGGCGAATGCGACTGTAATCATCATAATTTGTCATAAATTTCTATTTGATTTTTTGAAAGAACTGTGATATACTCTAAGCATAGACAAAACAAAAACATTCTGCCTTGAACGATGATGTATAGATTTTATAATCCAACACATTTATAAAGGGATCTGTTCTCTGTCTGTGAATTGCAGACCTCCCGCCATGCGGAAGAAGGGAGCGCGAAGCAAACAGGACATTACCCACCTGCTTAGTGCGGGTTTTATGTTCTATACTGCGTCAAGGTGGTTATATTTTAAATTTTTACAGATCGGATATTTATCCGGTCTGTTTTTTTGTATATTTTAAAGCTTTTTTCGCAACATATTAAAAACTGCAAAAGGAGTAAAAATGAAAAAATCATATTCGCTGGTTATCGGAAGCATAACAGGCTTTATAAATGGGATTTTCGGCTCGGGCGGCGGAATTCTTGCCGTGCCCATGCTCCATAAGGCAGGGTTTGAAGAAAGAAAATGCCACGCGTCATCTATTGCAATTACCCTCCCCTTAAGCCTTGTAAGTGCGTTTTTTTATTCTGCAAAAGGCTCAATAGACTGGAAAACAGCTCTCCCGCTAATTATTCCCGGACTTATCGGAACACTTTTCGGAGTGTTTTTTCTAAAAAAAATACCGAATACTCTTTTAAAAAGAATATTCGGTATAATTTTAATTATTTCAAGTATAAGGATGTTAATGCTTTGAACACTGTTTTCAGCTGTATTGCCGCATTTTTAACTGGAATTGCCGCATCTATGGGACTTGGCGGAGGAATGATTCTTATTGTCTTCCTTACCGTTTTCTGCGGAATTTCACAGATAGAAGCACAGGGAATAAACCTTGTGTTTTTCATTCCTATTGCATTGTCATCCCTGATTTTTCATTCAAAAAACAAGCTTATCGAATGGAGAGATATTATCCCGTCGATTGTCACAGGCTCTATTGGTGCGATTCTTGGCACCTATGCCGCAGAGCATATAGGCTCGCCCGTTTTGGGAAAGCTTTTCGCAGGATTTCTTCTCATCGTCGGAATAAAAGAACTTTTTTCAAAAAGAGAAAAAGATATTAAATAATATATTCCATAGGAACAAAGATGATTCCGTCTTTTTTCTGTTTTTCTCCTGTCTGGCTAAATCCCAGCTTTTTATAAACCTCAACAGCATAAGGTGACGAGTTTACCGTGATTTTCTTCACATCGGGATTTTGCTTCAATTCTGTCAGCACCTCTGAAAAAAGTGACTTTGCAATACCCTTTCTGTGATATTTCTTATCGACAAAAAGAAGTGAAATATGGGAAACATCTCTTGTTGAAATTACTCCTGCAATTTCATTTTCATAATAATATCCCCACATTTTTTTGTGCCCTGACATTAAATCGGCGGCAGTTTCCTCATACTTATGGTCAAGATAATCTCTGAATGTTTTCTGTCCTTTTTCCGAATATTCCACCGCAACAAATTCAGAAAACACTTTGTTTACAAGTTCAAGCGCTTCCTGTAAATCTTTCTTTTCAATATTCTTTATCATTTTGTCACATCCTTAAAGATTAGCAAACTAATTTCCCTTTTCTCTTTCGTTTTCTCTGAATTTCAGATAACTTTCGAGAATAATCGTCGCCGCAACAGCGTCGATAACCTCTTTGCGCTTCTTACCTCTTGTATTGGTTTCATTCAGAATATTATGCGCCGTAATTGTCGTTCTGCGCTCATCCCAAAGCTTAACGGGGACCTCGGTCAATTCTGAAAGCGCATCGGCAAAAGTCCTGCACTTATTTGCCCTCTCGCCCTCTGTTCCGTCCATATTTTTTGGGAGGCCGACTATAATTTCCTTTACGTCATATTCCTGGGACATATAGAAAACTTTCATAACAAGGTTCTGAAAATTTCTTTCTTCAATTACCCCGACAGGAGAAGCAAGCATTTCCGTACGGTCGCATACGGAAAGTCCCGTTCTGACATCGCCCAAGTCAACCGCCATTATTTTCATTTAATATCCTCCGAAATCTTATCTTACCGGTACTTCATTTCTCCACCATGTCTGTTTTGACAAGGTCTGCATATCGTCGCTTAAATGGCTTATGTCATTCTGAAAAATTATTGTCGGTTTAAGGTTTTCATTGAATTCAATTTTTGTAACCGCCGTATTATCCGACCATTCAAGAGAATTAATGTCTTTTAGCGGAATTTCATTTGCATAGCAGAGAAAGTTCTTGATTGCACAGCCGTGCGAAATAAGAGCAAGCGTCTTAAATCTATTTCTAGCGGCAAGCCTTGTGACAGTCAGTGTAATGCGGTTATAAACGTCCTCCATGCTGTCGCCGTCTTTAACCGAAAATTTTTCGGGGTGATTCTGCCACGAATCATATTCCTCAGGATACTTTAAAGGGATTTCGCCCCAATCCATACCCTCAAAAACCCCGCCGTTTATTTCAATAAGTCCTTTTTCCATATTTATCGGAAGCTTATGATATAAATTAACCGCTTCCGCCGTCTCAATTGTTCTTTTTAAAGGACTTGAAAAAATCATATCGAATTTTATGTCCTTAAATCTTTCACTTAGAAGCTCAAGCTGCATTTTTCCTTTGGAAGAAACCTCACAATCAGTATGTCCCTGAAAAAATCCGCATATATTCCCCATTGCCTCGGCATGACGAATAAGATAAACAGTAGTTACCATGGTTCAACCTTTCCTATAATATCACTGACATTGTTAATGCCTTTTTTATCAAGCCATTCATTCATTCCGTCTATAATCTGTACGGCGGCATAAGGATTGTTAAAAAGCGCCGCACCAACCTGTACAGCCGATGCCCCCGCCATCATCATTTCAATTGCATCCTCATAAGTTGTTATTCCGCCCATACCCATAACAGGAATTTTAACCGCGTTTGCAACCTGCCACACCATTCTGACTGCGACAGGGAAAACCGCCGCACCCGAAAGCCCGCCGACATTATTCCTTAAAATCGGGCGGCGTGTATTAATGTCAATTTTCATTCCGAGAATTGTGTTGATCAATGAAACGGCGTCAGCGCCCTCGGCTTCAACAGCCTTTGCGATTGAAGCAATGTCCGTAACATTCGGCGAAAGCTTAACCATCAATGGTTTTGTTGTTGCGGCGCGAACCTTTTTTGTAATACCCGCCGCCCCCTCACAGGAAACGCCGAATGCCGCACCGCCTTGTTTTACATTGGGGCAGGAAATGTTAAGCTCAATCATATTAACGTCAGTATTTTCAAGCTTTCTGCATATTTCGACACATTCGTCCGCAGTAGAGCCTGCAATATTTGCAATAATTACCGTATCCTTTTCAAGGAGATTCGGAAGCTCTCTTTTTATAAAAAAATCTATTCCCGGATTCTGAAGCCCTACCGAATTGAGCATTCCGCTGGGAGTTTCCGCAATTCTCGGAGGGAGATTACCGTTTCGTCTTTCTCCTGTTGTTCCTTTTGTGGATATTCCGCCAAGCTTTGAAAGTGGAAAGAAATTTTCATACTCCCTTCCGTACCCGAATGTTCCCGAAGCAACGGCAACAGGGTTTTTAAACTCAACACCCGCAAACTTTATTCTCATATCAGCCATCAGAAAATCACCTCTTTTGAATCAAATACAGGTCCGTCCTGACAGACGTGAGCATAATATTCCTCACCATTTCTTACTGTACGGCAGGCGCATACAAGACAAGCACCTATCCCGCAGCCCATACGCTCTTCAAGCGAAACCTGACAGGGAATGTCGTATTCATTTGCTATACTCACAATCGCCCTAATCATGGCATTAGGCCCGCATGCAAAAATCACATCAGGCTTTTCAGAAAGTATCTCTTCTTTAAGTGCTTCTGTGACAAAGCCTTTTTTTCCCGCTGAGCCGTCATCAGTACAAAGAACTGTTTTTGCACCCGTTGCTTTGAAATCCTCTTGAAGAATAACGGCGGCGGCATTTCTAAAGCCGTTTATTGAAACGCAGTTTTCCCCGAAAGTTTCCGCAAGAGGGAGCATAGGCG